>Ga0302320_10002847_pt1 | contig 40482 bp, 30 predicted proteins | sample Bog_T0_3_FD_202130 | JGI IMG/M metagenome (GOLD analysis project Ga0302320, IMG submission 202130) | Peat permafrost microbial communities from Stordalen Mire near Abisko, Sweden - Bog_T0_3 | ecosystem: Environmental > Terrestrial > Soil > Wetlands > Peat | place: Sweden: Abisko, Stordalen Mire... | reverse complement strand
CTCCAGGTGCACGCGGCTCCAGCCCACCAGCCGGTTCGGCGGCTCGCCGGCGCCCGGTGGCAGCGAAGCATAGACCTCTGCAATCTCCGTGCCGGCGCGGCTGCCGGTGTTCTTCACCTTGAAACTGAGGGTAGCGCCGCTTCCCGCTGTCCCCGGCGTCACCGCCAGGCCCGAATAGCGGAATGTTGTATACGACAGCCCGAAGCCGAAGGGAAACATCACCGGCTTGTTTTCTGCGTCGTACCACTTGTAGCCAACCTTGAGGCCCTCGTCATAAGTCAGCGTGAACCGCTTTGTGACCCCGTTCTCTACCGACGGCGGAACGGCAAGTTGAGGATGCGGCAGATCAGCCTCGTTCACCGGAAAGGTAATGGGCAGCTTGGCGCTGGGATTGACGGCGCCGAAGAGAATGTTGGCCACTGCATCGGCGCCCTTGCTGCCCGCATACCACGCCTCCAGAATCCCGCTCACCCGGCCGGCCCACGGCATCGTCACCGCAGTTCCGGTCTCCAGCACGACAATCGTGTTGGGGTTCGCCGCGGCCACCTGCTCGATCAACTCGTCCTGCTTGTCGGGCAGCGATAGATTGGGCAGATCAAAGCCCTCGGCCGTCCACTGATGGGCGAAGACAATGGCTACCTGCGACTCCTTTGCCAGGGCCGCGGCGGCGGCTGGGGCATCGCCCGAGGCAAACCGCACCTGCGCTCCCGGCGACCTCGCGGCAATGGACTTGAGCGGTGAGGTGGGGAACCAGACAGCATCCGTTGCAGCGTCCTTCTGAATCATCAAGGGAGCCGGCGCGCCCGGAGCGTCAACCTGCGCCGATCCCCCGCCGGAGATCATGCCGACGTCGGCGTGCGCGCCGATGATGGCGATCGAGCGTATCTTGGCCGGGTCCAGTGGCAGCAAATTGTGCGCGTTTTTGAGCAGCACAATGCTTTCTTCGGCAATGCTGCGTGCGATTGCCAGCCCGCCCTCCACATCCACCACGCTCCTCTTGATCGGGAAGTCGATAATCCCGCGGGCAAACTCGGTGCGCAAGAGGCGGTGCACATGCTCGTCCAGCTCGGCCATGGGAACCTTGCCATCCAGCACGGCCTTCTTCATTGCCTCGCCGTAATAGTCCGCGTCCGGCTGCTCCATATCGAGGCCGGCGGCGGAGGCCTTCACGGTGCTGTGGGTTGCGCCCCAATCGGAGATCACAAATCCCTTGAAGCCCCACTCCTTCCGTAAAACATCGGCCAGCAGATATTTGTTTTCGCACGCATAGTCGCCATTCACGGAGTTGTAGGAACACATATATGCGTCCGGATGCCCAATGCTGTCGCCAATCTCAAAGGCCAGCAGATCTGTTTCGCGCATCACCCGCTTGCTGACGATCGAGTCGGCTGCGCCCGCAGTCCCCTGGTCGTAGACCGCAAAGTGCTTGAGTTCGCCTATAATATGCTGCGCCTGCTCACAGCGAACGCGGTGGCCCACCAGTGTTCCGGCCAAAATCGGGTCCTCACCTAAATATTCAAAAGTCCGCTCGCTGCGCAGTTCGCGGGTGATATTAACTCCGCCTGCCAAGCTCATGTTGTAGCCTTGCGCGCGGAGTTCGCGGCCAATCAGCGCGCCATATTCGCAAGCAGCTTTTTCATCCCAGCTTGCGCTTGAGGCCAGAGTCGACGGCAATGCGGTGGAATAGCGACCGTTGGCCGCGCTGAAGCGGACGCCGCATGCTGAACCAACCGTTTGCAGGGGCGGGATACCCAGCCGTGAAACTCCCAGCGCAAATCCGTCGCCGCCATTGCTCAAAACGGCGTTTGGATTGGGCTTGAAGTAGGGCCAACTCGGCGGCCAGCCCTGTCCATGGATCAGCAGGATCTTCTCGTCGAGCGTAAGCTCCTTCAGCACCAGGCTGGCGCGCTGATCGGGCGTGAGGCTGGTGTTCATCCAGGGGAAGGCCGCCTGGCTGCCGTCCTGCGCCCTCGCCGTTCCCACGGCGCATAGGCCGCACAGAAGAAGCGCGCCCATGGCGCTGCGGGCCTTGCCGCTCAACATTCTTCTTGCTGACATTGGAGCCTTCCCCTTCGTGCTTGAACCAAGGCTTGAACGGCAGAGGCCGCAACTCCGCGCTCATGCGCAAGGGCCCCCTCGGCCACTCAGAACCGGCAGCAGGCGCTTTAGCTTCCAGAGAGCGTCAATCCAGGTCGAAGTCGCGCAGGGGTTTGCCCTCGGGTGCGTCCTTGGCCTTGCGCAGCGCCTCGGCAAACTTTTTCTCGAACAGATCTTCCTTGTTCTTCTCGGCATCGATCGACTGGCGGAAGATCGACTCCTTGCGCTCTTCCTGCTCACGCATCGCCTTGGCCGCGGTCTCCAGGTCCTCGAACATCCGCTTGCGCGGAGCCGGGGTATGGCTCACCAACAGCCCGGTGGCCGCATCGATCTTCAACATCGCCCCGCAGTCCGGGCACGCAACTTCGAATATCTTGTCTTTTGCCTTGGCCATTTTCCTATCAGGATTGTAAGCGCACCCGGCACAGGTTGCACAGGGGTTCGCGCAACCAGGAAAAATCAGGCGTCCGCATCGGCCTTCGAGAAACAAACCGGCGTGCGAATGCGAATCAGATACTGGTACTGAGCCAGCGGCTTGGGCCCAGGTATCCAAAGAACCCCGCCTGCGGTGCTACCATCACCCGCGAATCGAAACCGGGGGCACAGGAGACCGTGGATGAAGATCGGAAAGCTGAACTGGACCTGAAGCCGCCCTTTTCGCGCTTGTGCTCTGCCTGCTCTCGAACGCTTGTGGGGCGCAGAGCAAGGAGGAAGACAAACTTAAGCCCGCGCAGTCCATTGCCGAACTGCGCCCGAAATGGGAAAAATCGAACATCACCTTGTGCCGGCTATCACGCACGTCTGTGTTCTAGCCGATAGGGGTAGTACGGTTCAAGGAGAACCGCCAACGATGATGATCGCCCTCTCAGGAAACGCACCCGTAGCGGCGGCCGCTCCCTCCGCCGCTCCCTCCGCACCGGCTGCCGCCGCGGCGCCCTCTGCCGTCGACCGCACCACCGCGCCCGACACCGTCAACCTCAGCGCCGCCGGCCGCCAGGCTTCCCAGGATGTCGACCACGACGGCGACAGCCACTAACGCCGCTTCCCTACGCAAGCCGCCTACACCTCTGTAGACCACGCCGGCTTCCCACGGGCATTTCATCGTCCGTGGGGAAGGCGTTCGCCGCGCTGTGTAGGCCTACTCCACCACTACGTGCAGAGCGAACTGCTGGTCGTCCGGTGTGGCCGGCTCCCAGGAGCGGACGTAGTGCAGAAGCAGAATCCCCTGCCCCGGCCGCCGCGCCTCAACCTTGAAGACCTGGAAGACCGGCCGGCCCACAAGGTGCTCGCCCGGCTCGCCGGAGTCGGGAATCTCCGCCTGCGACTGGTGAACCAGCTTCAACAGAGACGTGGATTCCTTCTCGACGTACCACATATAGCCGGTTGAGGGATTCGACGTCAGGCGGAGTTCGAAGGCCTCGCCGGTCTTCAGGTGGATTGAGCCGCCTTTGTCCGCGTCGGTGACCACCTTACCGGCCGCAGTGGCCCTTTGTGGTTCTCCGAGAACTCCCAGAAGCGCCAGAAGCACGAGCCATCGAAGCGGATGAAGCCAGCGGCCCGATCGTGCAAAGTGCATCGCGAGCCTCCTTCCGCGCAGTTGAAAGCGCGACCGCGCTTGCATCTCTGCGCACCCAAGAAGATAAACCGTTGGGGAACCGGCTGCAAATCGCCGGGCGCCCGATGGCCAGGCGCAGAAAAGCCCTGTCCGCAAGAACAGGGCCATTCCGCGCTGAAGGACAGCTTGTAATACGAGGGTGCTCCAGGAAAACTCTGAACAAGTCACGGTGCCGATTCAGCGTTCCCTCAGGGGCTAAAAGCCCGCGTTGATATTGTCGCGTTTGCGGCGCGGTTAAAACCGCGCCCTTTCAAAACATCGACTTAATCAGAGGTTCCCTAGTGCTTCTCCGCCGCTGTTGCCAGCTTGGCTTCCGCTTCCGCGATGACGCGGAGCGCTTTGTCGTAAGCCTCTTCGCTTTCGCCGGCGTGCTTCCATTCTTCCAGACCGCGATCCGACTGCTGGTTGGCGCGGGCCACATCGATCTCTTCGGGTTTGAGGGCGTCGGAGGCGAGGATGGTGACCCGGTCCGGCAGCACTTCGGCAAAACCCCAACTGACGTTGTAGTGCTGGTCGCCGCCGGCACCGCCGTGCACGATCACGTCGCCCGCGCCCAACTCGGCCACCAGCGGCGCATGACCGTAGAGCACTTCCATGTATCCCGACTTCGAAGGCAGCTCGACAGCCGAGGCCGGATGCTCGAAGAGCGTCCGCTCCGGCGTCACCAGCCGCACCCGAAGTTGATTTGTCTCGTCCGCCATAATGTCCCTTCGGGACAGGTTACAGATGACAGATTACAGATGACAGTTAAAACCGGCCGACTGACCACCAGGAACTGTCATCTGTCATCTGTTCACTGTCAACTGTCGTTACACCGTCGCCTTCAGCTTCTCAGCCTCGACCAGTACTTCCTCGATGGCGCCCTTCATATAGAAAGCCTGCTCGGGGATGTCGTCGTACTTGCCGGCGATGATCTCCTTGAAGCTGCGCACCGTGTCGGCCACCTTCACATACGCGCCGGGAATGCCGGTAAACGTCTCGGCGACGTGGAACGGCTGGGAAAGGAACTTCTGCACCTTGCGGGCGCGTGCCACGGTGAGCTTGTCTTCTTCTGAAAGCTCGTCGATGCCCAAAATGGCGATGATGTCCTGCAGGTCCTTGTAGCGCTGCAAGATGCGCTTCACGCCCTGGGCCACGTCGTAGTGGTCCTGGCCGACAATGCGCGCGGAGAGAATGCGCGAGGTCGAAGCCAGCGGATCGACGGCCGGATAAATGCCGAGTTCGGAAAGCGGGCGGCTCAACACGGTGGTCGCGTCCAGGTGAGCGAAGGTCGTGGCCGGCGCCGGATCGGTCAAGTCGTCGGCCGGCACATAGACGGCCTGGACTGAAGTGACCGAACCTTTGCTGGTCGAAGTAATGCGCTCCTGCAGCTCGCCCATCTCCGTGGCCAGGTTGGGCTGGTAGCCGACGGCCGAGGGCATGCGGCCCAAGAGCGTCGAAACCTCGGAACCGGCCTGCGTGAAGCGGAAGATATTGTCGATGAACAAAAGCGTGTCAGACCCCTCGACGTCGCGAAAGTACTCGGCGACAGTCAGAGCGCTCAAGGCCACGCGCAGGCGCGCTCCGGGCGGCTCAGTCATCTGGCCGTACACCAAGGCGCATTTCGAGTCAGCCCAGTCGCCGGGCTTGATGACGCCGGACTCGGTCATCTCGGTCCAGAGATCGTTGCCCTCGCGGGTACGCTCGCCCACCCCGGCAAACACCGAGAAGCCGCCGTGGTTCTTGGCTACGTTGTTGATCAGTTCCATGATGACGACGGTCTTGCCCACGCCGGCGCCGCCGAACAAGCCGATCTTGCCGCCCTTGAGGAAGGGTTGGATCAGGTCGATGACCTTGATGCCCGTCTCGAACATCTCCTCGTGGGTGGACTGCTCGTCGAACAGCGGGGCGGGCCGGTGAATCGGCATGCGCGTCTTCTCGCCGATCGGGCCCAGATTGTCTACCGGCTCGCCGATCACGTTGATGACGCGGCCCAGCGTCTCTTTGCCCACCGGCACGCGGATGGGACCGCCGAGGTCGATGGCTTTCATGCCGCGGACCATGCCGTCGGTGCCTTCCATGGCCACGGTGCGCACGCGCCCCTCGCCCAGATGCTGCTGGACTTCGAGGATCACGCTGATGGGCGCGGGCACGGTGAAGCCCTCGCTGACGACGCGCAACGCCTGGTAGATGGGCGGCATTGTCGCTTCTTCAAACTGCACGTCCACCGCGGGACCGGAGATCTGAATTACCTTGCCGATGTTCTCTGCCATTTTTCTTTGCCTCGGGAGCCAAGGCCCCCAAAAAATTTTCGCTCCGTGGCGCGGTTCGAGCCACGCCCGTTCAAGACTTCAAAAACTAAACTGCGGCTGCGCCACTCACAATCTCGATGATTTCCTTGGTGATGGCCGCCTGACGCAGACGGTTCATTTCGAGCGTATAGGCATCGATCATGTCCGAGGCGTTGTTGCTCGCCGAATCCATGGCTGTCATGCGCGCCGCATGCTCCGCGGCAACCGACTCCGTCATGGAGTGGTACAGCATGGAGAAGATGTACTGTGGCAGCAGGCCATTGAACAGTTCCTCGGCCGGCTGCTCGTAGATGTAGTCCACCTGCGCGGTGCCGAATTTGCGCGCTTCCTCGTCGGCCGCCGCCGTGTCCACCGGCTCGATGGCAATGCCCGCCGAGAGGGCAGCTTCGACGGCACGCTCTTTCTCTTCTTCGGTGGGTTCGACGGCACCGGTTATCTGCGGGATGCCGATCTTCATCAGCGGCAACAGCCTCTCCACAACCAAGCGCTGCGAAATCACCGACTTGAATTCGTTGTAGACGATGTAGGCGGCGTCAATCTCCTCGTGCACGTAGCGGGCGATGATGTTCTCGGCGAGCGCGTAGACGCGGCTCGATTCAAGCTTGCCGAGCATCCCGGGATGGTCGCCGGTTACCTCGACGGAGGCCTTGCGCTCACGCACGAGGCGCGTATGGGCGAAGTTGCCAACTTCGTCGGTCTCGGTCTGCCCGGTGTAGACGGCGGCGGGGTAGCGCCGCCGCATCATGTCGCGCCCCTTGCGGCCCACGGCCTCGACGTCGATCTCCTTGTCCGGACTGCCGGCAATGAACTGGAAGGCGGTCTTGAGAATGTTGGAGTTGAAGGCGCCCGCGAAACCCTTGTCACCGCTGATCACGATCAGCAGCACACGCTTCTCCGGCCGGGTGGCAAAGAGCTGATGACGCAGGTTGCCCGTCACTTCGTCAAAGATATCCACGCGGCGGGTCAGCGATTCGAGGACGCTCGATATCATCTTGGCGTAGGGCCGGGCCGCCATGGCCCGCTCCTGCGCGCGCCTGAGCTTGGCCGCCGAGACCATCTTCATGGCCTTGGTGATCTGCCGCATGTTCTTCACGCTGCGGATCCGCCGCCGTAGATCGAGAACGTTTGCCATAGTCCTTCCAGTGGTCAGTTGTCAGTGAACAGTGAACAGTTCGTCAGTCAATTTAGCCGTCAGGCTTTTTACTGTTCACTGTCCACTGCTCACTGTTCACTCGTTTTACGCCTTTGCCGCCGCCAGTTCCGCGACGAAATTGGCCTTGTACTCCTTGAGCGCTGCGTGCAGCTTGTCGCGCAGGTTGTCGAGCTTCTTTTCCTTGGTCAGCTCGCCGATCAGCTCCGTCTGCGCGTTGTCGAGATACGTGTACAGGCCGTCTTCAAAAGCGCGAATGTCGGCGACTTGCAAATCGTCCAGATAGCCCTGCGTGCCGGCAAACAGAATCACGGTCTGCTGCTGCCAGGTGAGCGGATGGAACTGCGGCTGCTTGAGCAGTTCCGTCAGCCGCGCGCCGCGGTTCAGTTGCTTCTGCGTCAGCGGATCGAGATCGGAGCCGAACTGCGCAAAGGCCGCCAGTTCGCGGTACTGCGCCAGATCCAGTTTCAGCGTGGCGCCGACTTGTTTGACCGCCTTGATGGCTGCCGAGAAGCCGACGCGCGAAACCGAAAGGCCCACGTTCACGGCCGGGCGAATACCGGAGTTGAACAGGTCCGTTTCAAGGAAGATCTGCCCATCGGTGATGGAAATGACATTGGTCGGAATGTAGGCCGAGACGTCGCCGGCCTGGGTCTCAATTACCGGCAGCGCGGTCAGCGATCCGCCGCCCTTCTCCTTGCTCATCTTCGACGAGCGTTCCAGAAGGCGCGAGTGCAGATAGAAGACGTCGCCCGGATAGGCTTCGCGGCCCGGCGGGCGGCGGAGCAGCAGCGAAATCTCGCGGTAGGCCATGGCGTGCTTCGACAGATCGTCGTACATGACCAGCGCGTGCCGGCCGGAGTCGCGGAAGTACTCGCCGATGGCCGTCGCCGCGTAGGGAGCGATGTAGAGCATCGGCGCCGGCTCGGAGGCCGAGGCGGCCACGACCACGGTGTGGCCCATGGCTCCGGCTTCCGTGAGGGTCTGCACGACCTGCGCTATGGACGAGCGCTTTTGCCCGATGGCGCAGTAGATGCAGATCAGGTCGTTCTTGGCGTTGTTGATGATCGTGTCGAGCAGTACGGCGGTCGTGCCGGTCTGGCGGTCGCCAATGATCAGCTCGCGCTGGCCGCGGCCGATGGGAATCATGGCGTCAATGGCCTTGAGGCCGGTGGCCATGGGCTCACGCACGCCCTGGCGGTCAATAATGCCGGGGGCCAGACGCTCGATGGGCAGAGACATCGTGGAGGCAATGGGTCCTTTGTCGTCGATGGGCTGGCCCAGTGCATTGACCACGCGGCCGATCATGCCCTCGCCCACGGGCACGCTCAAAATCGTGCCGGTGCGCTTTACCTCGTCGCCCTCGCTCAGCTCGGTGTAGTCGCCCAGCACCACCGCGCCCACCTGGTCTTCTTCCAGGCTCAGGGCCAGTCCGGCAATGCCATGCGGAAAGCTGAGCAATTCTCCAGCCATCACCTTGTCCAGGCCATGCAGGCGGGCAATACCGTCGCCCAGCGAAGTGATAGTGCCGACTTCATCCACCTGGACCTTGGAATCGTAGTTCGCGATCTGCTCGCGAAGAAGTTGCGTAATCTCGTCTGCCTTGATCTGAGCCATTTCTGTCCTTTTCAGTGGACAGCGAACAGTGGACAGTGAACAGTTCGATGCTTTCCGTTCACCCGCTCGTGCTCACTGAGGACTGTGTACTGACCACTGTTCACCGACTACTGTTCACTGCCAGCTTCAGCCGGCAATCAATGCTTCTTTCAACCGTTCCAGCCGGCCGCGGACCGAACCGTCATATACCGTTGAACCAATGCGTACCACCGAGCCGCCCAGAATCGACGCATCCAGCTTGAAATTGGCCTCGACGCGGGACCCAGCCAGTTTGCCGATTCCGGCCAGCAGCGTGGCCCGCTCCACCTCACTCAATGCGCGCGCCGTAACCACCTCGGCCTGGCGAATGCCCTGCCGCTGCTGCAACTCGCGCCGATAGGCTTCGGCTACTTCCTCGACCTGGCCGATGCGGTCGTTGTTAATCAGCACCGCCAGCAGGTTACGCAGTTCCTTCTGCAATCCGAGCCTGGCGTTCATCTTGTCTAGAATGGCCACCTTCTGCGTGACCGGAATGGCCGGATTCAGGAACATCGCGCGCAACTCGGCGCTGCCGGTCCAGGTGGCCAGAAAATCGTCCCATTGCCGGTCCAGCGCGGCCGTATCCAGCTTGGCGGAGGCCACCACATCGGCAAAGGCGCAGGCATAACGGGAAACGAAGGCTGCCATCTAGTTCTGCCCTCCCTTGGCCAGCTCAGCGGAAAACTCGGCGATCAGGGCGCGGTCGGCTTCCGGCGTCAGAACCAGTTGTTTGCCCGCCTGCTCGATGGCCAGATCGGCCGCAAAGTGGCGCAAACCACGCCGCGCCTGCGCCGCCGCCACGGCAATCTCCTGCTCGGCAGAAGCGACAATGCGCTCGCTCTCATCCTTGAGGCTGGTCTGAATCCGCGCCTGGTCCTGCTGGCTTTCCTGCTCCACCTGGGCGCGAATCTGGGCAATCTCTTCGTCCAGCCCCGACAGCTTTGCCTCGATGGCGCTCAACCGCGCATTGGCGTCGCCCGTGGCCTTTCTGGCCGATTCAATGTCCAGCTTCAGTGTCTCCGAACGCTTGCGAATGAATTTCGGCAGGAACTTGGCCAGTGGAATGCCGATGGCCAGCGCAATGATGGCGAAGTTGATGAACTCGAAGATCCGCGCCATGGTCTCGGTATCCAAGTGCAATGCCTTGGCCGCAGCTTCAACCAGCGCGGTGTGCCGGTAGATGTTGTTGTCTTCTTGTTCGGACTTGGCAACCTCGGGACCGGCCAGATCCTGGCTCTGCGCGGCGGTTGTGGTCTGCGGCGCGGGGGCGGACTGCTGAGCGGCCGAACGGAAGGGAGCGACCGCGACAACGGCGACCAGAGCGGCCAGCAATACAAACCAGAGAATCTTTGCGGAAAGACGCGAATGCAATCTCGAATAGTTCAACGGGAACCCCCGGCGGCCAGCGGCAGCACCGCCAGCACCACCTGATTGGCCAATTCCCCGGCGGAGGCCTGAATGGACTTCCGGGCGGCTGCCGCCTCGGCTTCCAGTTCAGCCCTGGCCTGACTCACCTTGAGCGCGGCAACCTTGCGCGCGGCATCGAGCGCAGCATCGCGCTCCGCATACCACTGCTTGGTACGCTGTTCGCGGGCCTTGTAAAGCTCGGCGCGGGCCTGGCGCAACCGGGCAGCGTACTCGCCTGCTCTGGCTTCGGCCTGGGCCATGGCGTTCTGGGCGTCTTCCACCGCGCCGTCGGTCCGGGCGCGGCGCTGTTTCAGCGCGGCGGTCAACGGAGCCTGCACCAGGAACTGGTAAGACAAAACCAGCACGATGAACAGCAGAACCGTAGGCACGGCGCCGAGCAGAAGGGTTCCGACTTGTTGAATGATTTCCTGCATGCTCTTACCGGTGATTCGGGTTGTTCAGGCGGTCTGTTGAGTCTCTGTCGCGGATGTAACTTCTTCATGGGTGGAACACTTTTTTGTATCAGGGGCGGCCCTTCAAGTCAACGAATTGGGGCCGATTGGGCGGGGTCCTGTGACTACGGTCACGAAATGGGAATTTAGTGCAAAAAAGGGCTTGCAATCTTCGTCAACAGGCCTAAACTAACCATACCACCTAGACCCGGTCCAGGGTCCAGCGGGCGGTTGGTTTCGGGAAGTCCTTCCACTCCCGGGAATGATCGCCCGCTTCTTAACTTTCCAGGCCAACGCAGACTGCAGAATCGATCGCTTGCAGGGGGCATTCTTGCTGCCCATCCGGCTACGGCCTGGCTGAGGTTGCGTCCTTGTCCACCGTCAGCAGCCCCTGCGCGCGCAGCCAGATTTCGAGAAGATTCGGCCACTGGTCCAGCGCCGCATCGCCTTTGCCCAGGCCCGAGCCGTGCGCGCCACTGGCGAAGATGTGAGCCTCGGCCGGGACTCCCGCCTTGACCAGCGCGTCAAAAAAACGCAGACCCTGCTCCACCGGAACCGTCTCGTCGTTCACCGTGTGGAAGAGGAAGGTGGGCGGCGTGTCCTTGGTGACAAAAAGGTCCGGAGAGTACGCGGCCCGAAGGGCCTCGCAGCGGTCCATCACGTTGTAAAGCTTGCAGTAGGTCAGGTGCGCGGTATCCGGAGACAGCGCGCCGATCCAGGGATAGCCCAGAACCAGGTAGTCGGGGCGGCTGGAGACGCGCTCGATCGAATCTTCCGCGTCAGCGTTGCCGGAAACAAATTGCGTACCCGCCAGCGCTGCCAGGTGACCCCCGGCGGAGAAGCCGATCACCACGATGCGCCGCGGATCGATCTGGTAATCGCGCGCCCGGGCGCGCACCGTTTGTATGGCTCGCCGCGCGTCAAGGAGCGGAATCGGAAGCAGGTAGCCGTGGGAAGAGAGCCGGTAGCTGAGCACGAAGGCGCGAAAACCGCGGACGGTAAACCAGTCGGCTACCTGGCGGCCTTCCAGATTGCCCGCCAATCCGGCGTACCCGCCGCCGGGAAACACCACCACGGCCGAGCCGTTCGCGTGGCCGCGCGCCGGCTCGAAGATGGTCAGGGTCGGGATGTCTTCGCAGGCATTTCCCTGGGCCTGGGGCGCGTCGCCGGGCCACAGGCGGATGGTCTGAATGCCGAGATAGTCGTTGTTGGCGCCTGCCACGGCGCAGGGCTGCTGCTCGGCTCGCGCCGCAAGGCCCGCCAGCAAACCCAGCGCCAGGATGGTAGAGAATCCCTTCATCGCAGCCCTCCCGCGTCTCGCCCGGATTATACAGGCCGTCTCGAACCTTCGACCCGCCGGCCAGGTTGCTTTGAAAGGGCAGGGCTTTGTTGCGCTTCCGCAAAGCGAGAATCGCGCATTGTCTGCCGCTTGCCGCGCGGCAGGGTTATGGCTTGTCCGCACCCTCCCTGGCCGGCGCAAATAACTCCGGATGCAGGTAGGTCCCGCGCTCGGCGGCGGGTTTGTCTTCTTCCACCACCACGCGATGCGCCTCGGCGTAGGCGTCGTGGCGGATGCCCGTCACCTGCCAGGAGACCTTCACGGCGGGCTTGTCGGTCTGGATGGTGAATTGGTTGTTGGCGATTTCTTTGGCCACAATGGCCTGCGCAAACTGCCCGATCACGGTTAACTGGTAACGGAAATCCTGGTTGAGCGCCTCGAAGTAGCTGGGCAGTTCCACCGTGGCGATTCCGTGGCTGTCGGTGACCACGTTGCCGTTGTAGATGTTCATCATGTCGGGCGACTCGACGAAAGAGTGAGAGAGATATTTGTTGGCCGGGTCCAGCGGATGGTCGATCTTGAAGGTGCCGGAGCCTTTTTGGATCTTGCCGACCACCCAGAGGTCTCCGTCAATCTTGACACCGCTGGTGACTTCCAATGCGATATTACCGGGAACTTTGATATTGTTGACCGTCATTCCATTGTTGACGGTCAATCCCCCGACTATCCCTCCCCGGAGCGAGGCGGGGCCAGTAACATTTAGCCCGCCACCGGCGCTGATACTGCCGCTGGTTCCGACATTGAAACTTCCGTCTACCGAGAAGCCTTTTGTACCGGGCCCCTGGATTTGAATGTAGTCGCCAGGGCCGGTTTTTCCGCCGAGTTGCAGCGAGCCGCTTGTACTAATGCTTCCATCTCCACCAACCCGGAAATAGGTGCTAGGGCTCTTGGTCATCCCAACAGCCGCCGAGATCATGTTTCCCGAGGTTGGAACGGCAAACGTGATGCCGAGCCCGGACGCTGCCGGACTGTTCATTTCTACATCGAGCCCCTTCATCGATCCAGAGGTAGCGGAATTGTAGGCCATGATCGCCGGAAAGTTGGTATTTGACGAGTAACCCAACACCGCGACGCCTTGGCCGCCTGTGGCTTGCCCCATCACTCCGACAGCGAGACCTGTGGTGTCGTTCCCAGTCGCCTTGCCGGTCACGCCGGCGACGGTCCCATTGCCGGAGGCCGTGCCAACGATTGCCGACGGAACGCCAGAGGCTGGCAAGGCCTGTCCCTTGGTCATTGCCGGCCCATTGGTGGTGTCGGTGACGTTCAGTACGCCGGCCGGCGCTTTTGCCGCGCCTTTCCAGTTGATCGGCAGCGCCATGGCCGTGGTCTGGGTAGTGCCGTCGGGAAATTTGAAGCCGCCGGCGGTGCTCTGGATGATGCCTGCAACGGAGAGTGGATTGGCGGGGCTTGCGGTGCCGATGCCAACGTACTTGGGCGTCTGAAAGATCAGCGAGTCGCCGAGGTCGCCGCTCTTATCGGTAAAGACGGGCAGATACCCGGCTGCTGCGCCGGTGGCCGAGAGGAGCGGATGGTCGCTCGTGAATTGGCTGATGGAGCCATTGATCTTTCCCGTGACGGTGAGGTTGCCTTTGACAGTCAGCCCGGCTTCCAGATTCGCCGGGGCGCCAACGGTGAGGCCGCCGGTGGTGTTGATGTTGCCGTTGGCGCTGATTCCGCCACTGCCCCAGATGTCCCCCTTGCCATCTACTGAGAAGAAGTTAGTTCCGTTTGTGCTGGCCGAAAAGGCTGTCCCGGTAGGCGGCGTTGTGTGGTAGTTGATGTTAAAGCCATTCATCGCGGGACTGTAGGCATCGGCGCTGTAGATGGTGTGGCTGCCCGATGTCGCCGCGGCGGTTGCCTGGACCACCGGCTCGTTGCCGTCGTTCGAGTAGGCTATCAGAGCGCTGCCATGGCTCCCTTTTGGCACCATCCCCATCAGACCTATGCCGAAAGCGCTGCTGTTTGTCGACGTCACCTGGCCGAGGACGCCCGCGGTGATCCCGCTGCCTGAGCTCGTTCCGACCACCGCGGAAGGAATGGCGGTTAACGAGGTCTGTGCGCTGACGGCCGGGCCGTTCGCCGTGTTAGTCACAGTCAGCAGGCCGGCCGGCGCTTTGGCCGCGCCTTTCCAGTTGATCGGCAGCGACACGGCCGTGGTCTGCGTGGTGCCGTCGGGGAACTTGAAGCCGCCGGTGCTGCTTTGAATGATGCCCGCGACCGTGAGCGGATTAGCCGGGGTTGCGGTGCCAATGCCCACGTTCTTCGCTGCCTGGTAGACCAGTGAGTCGCCTAAATCGCCGGCTGTGTCGGTAAAGATGGACAGGTAGCCGGCTTTGGCGCCGGCGGCGGAGAGGAGCGGATGGTCACTGGCAAATTGGCTGTTCGAGTTATAGATCTTTCCCGTGACGGTGAGGTTGCCTTTGACAGTCAGCCCGGCATTCAGGCTCGCCGGGGCGTCAACGGTGAGGCCGCCGGAGGTGTTGATGTTGCCGTAGCCATCCACCACGAATTGGGTCACGTTGCCAATGTCTGCCCGGAACGCCGTTCCCGGAAAACCCGTTCCGTTGGCCGGGGGCACATTGAAGTTGACCTTGTAGCCGCTCCCCTCGGGGCTGAACAGCTCCGCATCGTAACCATGTGTCTTTCCCGATCCGGCGGCGGCCACCGACAGGATGGTTGGCATATCGGTGGCATCGGTCGAGTAGCCCACGACGCCGATACCCTGGCTTCCTGTTGCCTGGCCCATCAATCCAATGCCGAGATCGCTGCTCCCGGTCCCGGTTCCCTTCCCCATGACTCCGACCGTGGTCCCGTGGCCAGCGGCAGTACCAACGATCGCATAGGGCATGGCGGGGAGGGTTTGAAAACTGCGGGAAGTTGTGGGGGGGGGAGGGCCGCTGGTGGTATCGGTCACGTTCAGCAAGCCGGCTGCCACCTTCGCCGCGCCTTTCCAGTTGACGGGGAGGGTTACGGCGGTGGTCTGAGTGGTGCCGTCGGGAAACTTGAAACCGCCTGTGCTGCTCTGGATAACGCCCGCGACCGTGAGCGGATTGGAGGGGCTGGCGGTGCCGATGCCCACATACTTGCTGGTCTCGGCGATCAGCGAGCTGCTCAGGTTTCCGGTGGCATCGGTGAAGACCGGCAGATAGCCGAGCTTTGCGCCGGTTGCGGTGATGGCGGCGGAATCAGGCCGGGCGGCCTTGCCAGCGACGTTATTGGCTGCTGCCGCAGGGGCTGCGCTCTCGCGCACAAAGGCCGAAGCGGGCAGCCCGCCGAGGGTCTCGGCGTCCGATGCTTTCATCGCATAGGGAACACTGGTGAGCAGCATGCGCGGTTGCTCCGCCTGGCCATTGACAGTAACTCCGAGCCAACGCGCCGCCCCGCCGCTGAAGACATCGGCGGGGATGCCATCGGCGCTGGCAGCGCCGAGAAAGACCGCATAGCGACCGGAGGCATCCACGGGAACGCTCTGCGTTTCCTGCCACAGCGCGACGCGGTCGGTCTGGTCCTTGTAAAGCGCAAACACCACGTCAGCCTTGCCCGGATGCGTGTCGGCGACGGTTCCGCTGAACTGCACCAGGTGAGGAACCACGGGAGTCTCCTGCGCGCAGGCGGAGCCGGCCGCAACGGCTGCACACAACAAAGCCGCCCCAAGGCGGCGATGAAGAAGGGCGAAGGCATGTGTGAATGCTGAGAAGCGAGACATCGAAGTCCTCCATCGTACGTCTCTTCACGGGACGAGAGACAGGGAGATTCCAGGCTGCGTGTAACTCACAGTTATCGTCCCGAAGACAACGGGAGCTTTACGGTGCGCGGCCCGGATTGGATCGGAATTTGCCACGAGCATAGGCCGCGCGGCTCTGATTGTCAAAGGGAGCGGGAGTTCGCGTGTTGACAGCTTCGCAGGCCGCGGAAGGCAGGCAAACGTGCGCAAAGAAGGTGCGCGCAAAGTGCGAAACGTATGCAAAGAAGGTTAGGCCGAGACGCGAAAGGTATGCAAAGAAGGTTGGGAAAACCGTCAATCCGCACGTTAGAATTGACCCCGTTTCGATTTTTTTAACCGTGGAAGGTTCTGAAAAACCGGGGGTGGTTTGCATTTAATTTCACCGGTTTTTGCGAAACTAGGGGTATTCAGGCCAATTCCGGCGGTATGACGTTGATTTTTCACGAGATGCGGGCCTGTGGGTGTGCACTTTGAAAGCCAACTGCGGCAGGCGCGGAGAGCTATTGCGATGAGGCCAGGGGCAATGTCTGGGGGATCGCCTTGGATTCAGAGGTTGTGAAGGAGTTGAAGAACCGGGCCACGTCCTGCTCCCGGCGGGCATTCGTGGAGGGGAAGGTGGCGTTGAGCATGTAGAGCCGCTGTCCGGCGTCGATCAGGCGCACATCCATCACGCCTCCGCCCACGTTGCGGGCCAGAATATCGCGCGCCGGAAGGCCGCCCGGCGTAATACGTGTCTCGGTCACCAGGGAGGTTTGGGTACGCGCCAGCGCCTCATCGCGCGCCATGTCCAGAATCCGGTCTGGAGCCCGACCAGCAGTTCGAACCACGGGCGGATCGTCCGCCCAGGCCAGGGAGAAGGTAATGTCGGAAGCAGGATTGGAAAAGATCATATTCACTTGATCGGTTCCGCCGCTCTCGTTATAGGCCGGGATCTGGATCTCCTTGACTTCAATCGGCATCTCCACAGTAAAGCCATCCTTTTGCCGGTTGACCGTCTGCCAGACGATGCGCGGCGGGTGGGAGGATGCGGTGGAAAGGTCGGAGCTGCGGCTGTCCCCAGTTCCGGCGTCGCGGGAACCAACCAGTCCAAGCTCCTGACGATGCAGATACCCATAGCCGATTGCCAGCAGCCCGAGTCCTGCAAGGACGATATAGTGCCACGGCTTCACAACCTACAGAGTGCCAACTCCTTCCAAAATATGCAACTTAATTCTTGGGTCCCGGCCTACGTGAGGTGCTCGGGCAATCAACTGGCGGATCCTTGTAACCGTTTCCGGACGCCGGACAAGAAATTTGCCTGAAATTGGATTGCAACCTTTTCGCGTTTCCTGCATCTAAGAAGACAATCAGCAGAGGCTTCCCCGAAACATGTCCCTTCCAAGAAAGGTATCCACTCCTTTTTGAAGGTCCTTCACGGACCTCTTCCCCAATCATCCCTCCTGGACCCCCTCCTCAAATGCCTCTGAAGCGGGCCCGCCGGAAGGCGGGCCCATTTTACTTGGCTCCAAGCCGAGACTGAAACTGGATAGAATCGGGATGTGACGCAGTCCCGCTCCAGCTCCAGCGCTCCTCCAAAATCGCGATCAGCCCGGGAACCGAACCGGCAGATGGACGAGATTGACGCTCTTTTTGAGCGCGCGGGCTTGGTGCGCACGCTGCGTGGCAAGGCGGGCGGTGTGACACGGCGGGTGCGCCTGGAGCGCGCCGCGCCGGAGGAGTTGACTCAGCGCTCCGCCGCCCCTCAGATCGCCGCGAACGGCGTCCAGTGGCTGGCGGTTCCGGGCTGGGAGAAGTTTCCCTGGCTATGGCACGGGTTCAGCACCCGCAAGGGCGGCTTGAGCCGCGTCTATTGCGCAGAGCAGGCGCCGGGCGAGCTGAACCTGGGCTTTACGGCCGCCGACGATCGCGAGACCGTGGCCGGCAATCGGCGGCTTCTGGCAGAGGCCATCACGGGGAGCCCGGAGACGGCTTTGGAGACGCTTCGCCAGATTCACTCGACCCTTATCCGGACCAGCAGCGACGGGCCTTCCTCGCTGGGGTGCAAAGGCGACGGGTTGATGACCGGCGAGCCCGGAGTGCTGCTGGGCGTGCAGACCGCCGACTGCATTCCGGTGCTGGTGGCGGACCGCAAGCGCCGGGTTGTGGCCGCCTTCCATGCCGGCTGGCGGGGAACCGTTCACCGGATCGTGGAAGCCGGTGTGGGCCGGATGCGGCTCGACTTTGGCTCCCGGCCTGAAGATCTGATCGCGGCGATTGGCCCCGGCATCGGCCCCTGCTGCTATGCGGTGGGCGAAGAGGTGCTGTCGAGCTTCGAGTCTCAGTTCAGTTATGGCCGCGAGCTGTTCCGCGAGGTGGACGACAGCAACGCGGTTCACATGAAATATCCCATGCTGTTCCTCACCCAGCGCGCGCCCGGCCACTCGCCGATTGGCCCCAGCCTGCACCTGGATCTATGGGAGGCCAACCGTCGCCAGTTGCTCGCGGCCGGCGTGAAGCCCCGGGCCATTCAGCAGGTAGGCGGCTGCACGAGTTGCCAGCCGGAGCTGTTCTTTTCGCATCGCGCCTCGCAGGGCCACGCGGGGCGGATGCTGGCGGTGATCGGCATCCGGCCATAACGGCCGCAATCGCCGGTCTCCGGATCAAAGCATCGCCGCAATTTGCCGCTGCCAGGATGAGGAAGAAACGCCGAGTTTCAGGAAGGACGCACGACCGATGACGCTGCCGGAAGCCGATGAGCACAAGCTGAAGCAGAGCCGCAGATCCGGGGTTTACCGGGTTGCGGCGGTGGTTTTCGCGGCGCTCTCGCTTGCCTGGCCAGCGCTTTATAACCGCTTCCCGCTGCTTTATCCGGATTCGATGGCCTATCTGAACGATGGCCCCCTCGTGGCGAGGGCTGTCTTCCTGCATCGGCTCTCGAATGACTACGGGGTCCGGTCGCTCTATTACAGCCTGGGCATTCTGCCCTTCCACTGGAATGTAACGGCTTGGCCCATTGTGGGCGTGCAGTGCCTTCTGGCGGCGTGGGTGGTGTGGCTGGTGGTGCGGTCGATCGCGGTGCGCCGCGCGGCAACCTGCTACCTGATCCTGATGCTGTTGCTCAGCCTGCTGACCAGCGCGGGCTGGTATGCCTCGTTCGTCATGCCCGACATTCTGGGCCCGGTGCTCTACCTGTCAATCTTTCTTCTGGTGTTTGCGCGCGATACGCTTTCGCGCGGAGAGCGGTGGGCGCTGTATCCGGTGTCGGTGTGGGCGATCACGTCGCACGCCACGCACCTGCTGCTGGCGGGGCTGCTGTGCGTGGTGGTTGCCCTGTTCACGATTTTGCGCGGTGGGCGGCAGCGGTGCGAGTTCCGGGCTGTGGCGGAGATTGCGGCCCTGGTTGCGGTGGCGGTGGCTGCACAACTGGCGCTTTACAGCTCTCTCTACGGGAAGTTGTGCCTGAACGGCGAGCACCCTCCGTTCGTGATGGGCCGCCTGATCGACGATGGCCCGGCGCGCGAGTATCTGGAGAAGAACTGCGGCCGCCTGCATTGGGCAGTCTGCAAGCACCTGCCGGAGCTCTCCAAGGGCGCCGACCCCTTTCTCTGGGATGAGGATGGGGTTTACCAGGGCTCTCCAGCGAAAGAGCAGGCGCAGCTCTCGAGCGAGGAGATGCCGCTGATTGTGGCCACGGTGCGCGCTTATCCCCGCCAGCAGCTTGCGCGGTCGGCGGCCAACTTCCGGGAGCAGCTTGTCCGATTCGCTCCGTATGGATTCGGACCGACCGACTGGATTCTGGCGCAGTTCGATCACGTGCTGCCGGCATCACGGACAGGCTACGTGGACAGCCGGCAGGCGCGGGACGACGTTCCGGTGGATTTTTTCGAGCCGATCCAGTTCTGGACGGTGGTGGCCGCGCTGGTGGTGATGGCGGCGCTGGTTCCGCTGCTGTGGCGCCGGCACTCGGCGCGGCTCGCGGCGCTGGCGCTGGTGATTATCTCCATGGTGGTAGCCAATGCGGCGGTCACCGGAGCGCTTTCCGTGGTGGACGATCGCTACCAATGCCGGGTGATCTGGTTGATCCCTCTGTTGGCGGGGGTGACTGTTCTCGATTGGCTTGAGCAGAGGCGAGCGGATCATGCTGGGCAACCGGGCCGGTTCGGGGGCCAGTTCAGGAGCCGGTTGCGGAGCTGGGCACAATGGCGGCCGCGGCGGCGATGAAGACGATGGGGAAGAACTCCAGGGTATAGCGCTGCTCAGCGTAATACATGGTGGTGAGCATGAGGCAGCGCAAGAGAATGTAGCCGCCGAGCATCCACGGCCAGGGGACGCGGCGGCGCAGGAAGGCCCAGGCCGCAAGGGCCATGTAACCCAGGTTCAGCAGCCCCAGAAGGACGGCGACGGCCGACTGGCCGGGGTGCTGTCTCCAGCGCCACCAGTAGGCATCGAGGTAAAAGGCCTCAGTGCGCGGGCGGAAGATCATGTCGGTGACGCGGAGCACGGGGAGCGCGAGGTAAAAACTCAGGGGATGGGAGCGGATGCGCTCGGCGGCGAGCGCGGCGAAGCGCGCGTCGAGCTCGGGCGAAATGCTCAGCTCGCTGTTGTACTCAGCCAGCATTTGGGAGGTCTGGTCGCGCTGTTGGGGCGAGTCGAAGGCGCGGGCGGGGAGCAGGGCGACGTCGATCTGGCGGTCGCCGATGCAGCAGAGGCTGTCGATGGTGGAGGCGTACTCGTCGGACCAGGTGAGCGCCCAGCGGTAAAAGCCGACGCTGGGGCGCTCGCCGGGGTCGTTCTGGTAAACGCTGGAAAGCGGCTGAAAGACGTGGAAGGTTCGCCAGTTGCGGACGGTCCAGGGCGCGAGCGGGGCCAGAGCGGCGAGGTAGAAGAGGGCGACGGAGGCGACGGAGGCGCGGAGTCTATGATCGCGGGCGGGGACCGCGCGGGCGGTATACCAGAGTAGCCCCGCCGCGAGGGCCGCAAACAACAGGACGCCGTCTGGCCTGAGAAGCATGGCGAGTGCGGCGGCAAAACCGGCCAGCGCAAAGGCCCAGGGGTCGCGGCGGCCGGAGCGGGCGGCGGCGAGAGCGCGGCCTGCCGCATAGACGCCGAGCGAGACGGCGAGGACGGAGAGGCACTCCGTGAGGGCCGTGGCGGCGTAGGCGGCGGTGAAGGGGCACAACATGGCCAGCGCCAGCACCCAGTCCGCGGTGGGGGCGGAGAGGGATCGCCGGGCGAAGGCGGCCAACAGCAGACCGCCGGCCAGGTCGGCGGCGGTTTGGACGAGATAGACGGCGTCGATCCAGCCGTTGGGCCAAATCCTGGCGAACAGGAGCTCCATCGTGGCCAGAAAGAGGGGATAGGCGGGGAGGCGATAGAGGCTGGGCGCGAGGACGCCGTTGTCCGCCAGGCCATAGACGCCGTGGTGGAGGAGGTTGCGGCCCAGTTCGAGGTAGCCGGCCGTGTCACCCCAGTAGGCGGGCCGGGCCAGGGCAAGCAGCGCCAGGCGCAGCAGCGCGCCCGCGGCAACCAGGAGGAGCCATCGCCTGCGGGATTGAGAAGACTGCATCGGCGCAAGTATAAACGGCGGGTGGCGGGGCTTCCGGCTGGGGGCAGGCTGCCGGGGAGGAATGTGCGGGGACTTCCGGGTGGGAGAATGCTGAGTGGGGCGCTGAAGCCCGGTTCAGTGCCGGTTCAGAAGAAGGTGAGCCGCGATGCCCGCGGAAAGCACCGGGCAGGCGCGGTCCCCGAGGTTTGGGTCGCGGAGCCGCGCGCTCAGGAGGCTTTGGCGGCTTCTCCGGGGTTGACGAGGTCGCGCAGTTCCTTTGAGGGCTTGAAGTAGGGGACGCGCTTGGCCGGCACATCGACGCGTTCGCCGGTCTTGGGGTTGCGCCCAATGCGCGGGTTGCGCTGGCGGATGCGAAAGGACCCGAAGCCGCGAATCTCGATCTTGTCGCCGCTTTGCAGGGCGCCGATCACAGAGTCAAAAATGGTCTCGACGATGACCTCGCCGTCGCGGCGCGTCAGGTCGCCCAGGCGGGTCACTTTTTCCACCAAATCTGCCTTTGTCATGTCCTTTAGCCCTCCGCTCACAGCATAACCGGAATCTGCCAAAAAAGGCGCGAAAAAGAATGGGCGGTTACGGATTCGGGCCTTTTGACATCAGCAAGATGGCTCTGAAAACCCTGCTCTGCCCCGCCTTTGCCGAGATTGCATGGGTGAAGGCTGGCCAAGAGGGTTATCATGGCGTGTATCTTTCCCCAGAAGCCCGGGCCCGACGATAGCCGGAGCGCGGAGAAGAAGCGTGGATCCCATGCAATACCCGAAGTACAGCGTAGTCATTCCCGCCTACAACGAGAGCGCGCGCATTTTGGCCACGCTTGAGTCGGTGGTTTCGTGCGTTCGCACACGGGGCTGGAACGCCGAGGTGGTGGTGGTGAACGACGGCTCAACGGATGCGACGGCGCAGATTGTGGGGGAGTTCATGCGCGGCGCGCCGGAAGTGCGCATGATTGAAAACGCGGAGAACCGGGGAAAGGGGTACAGCGTGCGCGCCGGGCTGTTGCAGGCACTGGGTGAAGTGGTGATGTTCACCGACGCGGACCTTTCCGCGCCGATGGAGGAGGCGGAGCGGCTGTTTGCGGCCATCGCCGGGGGCGCGGACATCGCCATCGGATCACGATGGCTGAAGACGAGCCGCCAGACACATCGCCAGCCGCTGTACCGGCAGTTCTTTGGCCGGTGCTTCAACACCCTGGTCCGCAACGTCATGGGGTTGAAGTTTGCCGACACGCAGTGCGGGTTCAAGGCATTTACGCGGGACGCGGCGCAGACCGTGTTTCAACTGATGACGATCGAGCGGTGGGGCTTTGACCCGGAGATCCTGTTCATCGCGCTGGTGCGCGGCTACTGGATCATCGAGGTGCCGGTGAGTTGGGCGCACGACTCGCGGTCGCGGATCAGCTATATCAGGGACGGGATGCAGATGCTGGCGGAGATCGCGATTGTGCGCTGGAACGCGCTGCGGGGCCTCTACGGGAAACCGGTGGAGCACATTCGCCGGGAACCCGAGGTCAAGTAGCGGGAGCGCGTCCTGCCGCATCTGGATCTCACCCGCATCGCCGCCGGGCGATCTTCTTCTTGCCGGCAGTTTTGCTGCCGGTCCGCCGCAACCCGGCAAAGGTAAGACCTGCTCAACCCGCCGCGACCACCCAGGAAGCCATTTTCTTTCCCCGAAATGGTAAGGTGGTACCGACAACTCAGCCGCACCCTGACTGACCGGCGCCGGTTGCTACGGCGAGGATCTCTGTTTCGGGGCACGACAAATGCCCTGTACTCCATTCATGCGACATATTTTCTGTCGCAAGAGTGGGAAACCACAACCCTCAACTCGCCGTGCCCGTTCAACCACGGTCCTCAACCGGTCCTCTCCCTCAGGAGGCAGTTTGAACCCTCTTGTTTGCCGCCCAGTCCGCGTCCTCCCGTGGCTCCGCGCCCTCGCCGCATGCGCTCTGCTGGCCCTGGGCGCCGCCGCGATCCAGGCACAGAGCGCCCCGACGTTTGACGCCACCCACCTCCGTGAGCCCGCCAATCTCGGTACCCCATGGCTGATCCACGGCGGCGACGACCCCGCCTTCGTCAGCCCCGCCTTCGACGATTCCCACTGGACGCTCTTCGATCCCTACAAGGCAATCCTCACCGCCTTCCCGAAGGACCGGCCGGAGGTGGTCTGGTATCGCCTCCGTGTAAAGGTCGACCCCGCACAGACCGGCCTGGCTCTGCGGGAGTGGAACATTTCCAGCGCGTTTGAGGTCTATGTCAATGGCGAACGGCTCATCACGTGCGGCCGGGTGGCGCCCTTTGTGGCTTACAACTCGGGCGCCCGAATATTGGCTCCCATTCCTCCCCGCCTGCTCGCCGGTGGCACCCTGCTGGTTGCCATCCGCGCTCATTTCACTGCGAACGAGTGGAACAGCGGCCAATTTCCAGGGTTCTATCCGTCCAATCTCACGCTCGGACAGCAAACCACGCTCTACCAAGACGACTGGCTGCACATCATCGGCGAAAACGCGCTGAACTGGCTGGACCACCTGCTGCTTTTTGGTGTAGGCATTGTCGCCCTGGTCTTCTTCTTCGCCCAGCGCCGCCAAACCGAGTACCTGTGGATCTTCGCCCTCGGCACTCTCTCGCTTGTCGAATCCATTTTGCCGGCCATCTCTGTCTTTGAGGTCACACCCGTTTCCTGGGACCTGTGGAGCGGCCTGCTCCGCCTCTTTTCGCCGTACATCTGGGTATCGTTGTACTTTTCGTTTGTCCACCATCGCATCGGCTGGCGGTGGGGCGCGTTTCTCGCTTTCGCCGGCGTTACCAACTGCTTTGCCAGCATCTCAGGCCTGTTTGTGACTCTGCCTGTCACGGTTCAACTCATCGGGAACCTGCCGTTCATCGTCCTTCTCTCCGTCGTCGTCCCCATCGTGCTGGCAATCCACGTGTACCGGGGCAACCGCGAAGCGGGCATCCTCTTCATCCCCTTGCTTCTGTTCAGCTTTTACGTCTATGCCAAGGTAGCGCTGGCCGCCATGCTTCAGTTCCCCGCCACCAGCGCGGCCGCGATGCGCGGACTGGATCGCATCGACCGCTTCCCGGCCGGCCCCTTTGCCTTGTCGCTCGACAACGTCACGGGAATCCTTTCGACGTTGGCGCTGGCCGCGATCATCCTGCTCCGTTCCACCAACATGAGCCGCCGCCAGGCGCAGATTGAGAGCGAACTTGCCGCGGCGCAGGAGGTGCAGCAGGTGCTGCTCCCGGATCGCATGGAGACCGTTCCCGGCTTCACAGTAGAAACCGTCTACCAGCCCGCCCAGCAGGTGGGCGGCGACTACTTCCAGGTGCTGCCCGCACCGGGCGGCGGGATGTTGCTGGTGTTGGGCGATGTGGCTGGGAAGGGGTTGCCGGCGGCCATGATGGTTTCCGTGCTGGTGGGCGCCATTCGCGCCACGGCAGATCACACGCACGCCCCGGAGGAGATGCTCTCCAGCCTCAACGAGCGGCTCATCGGCCGCGCCCGCGACGGCTTCTCCACCGCCCTGGCCGCGCACATCGCCGGCGATGGCCTGGTCACCATCGCCAACGCCGGCCATCTCTCCCCCTACCTCGACGGCGAGGAGGTCGAACTCGCCGGCGCGCTCCCACTTGGCATCCTGAGCGGCGCACGCTACGAGACCAGCCAGTTCCACCTCAACCCCGGCAGTCGGCTGACGTTTTATTCAGACGGCGTGGTGGAGGCGCAGAACGAGCAGGGCGAGTTGTTCGGGTTCGAGCGCGGGCGGTCGATCTCTACCCAGCCGGCCGCGGCGATTGTGGAGGCCGCACGCGCGTTTGGGCAGTCGGACGACATCACCGTGGTGACCATTCAGCGGGCGGCCGCGCTGGCCTCGGCGGCGTGACACGACCGCGGCTAAGGAAACTCTGAGCAGGTCGCGATGACAATTCAGCATTCCCTCAGGGGCTGAAGCCCGCTGTGCATTTTATTGCCTGCGTTTGTGGCACGGCTACAGCCGTGCCTGTTCAAGGCATCGCCCTGATCAGAGGTTCTCAAGGGTTCACGGGGACGGGGATCTCCGTGGCTGCAAGGTTGCTGCCGGCCACAATCAGCCGCCCATGCGCGGGAGCGTCCAGTTTCTCAGGGAACTTCAACTCCAGCGAGATGGACTTTGATTCGCCCGGCAAGAGGTCAAAGTAGTTGTCGCCGTAGAGAGAGATGTAGGGCTGCGGCCCGTCCCACTCGATCCTCAGCCGCACCAGGCGCGCGTAATTCTTGCCGTTCTTCACGGTCAGCGCCAGCGTGGTGCTGTCGCCGTCTGCCTTGGCCTCGACGGGCGCGGCAGTTTCGACGGTTGCCGCCGGCTGCTCCTTGAGCATCTGGAAGAGCGGCTTCTCCCGCGCGGCCAACACCTGCTTCCAGTTCATGGCCGGCCGGCTGCCCGTGGCCGCGGCCAGCATCTCGGAAAACAATCCGAAATAGGCGCGCGTTTGCGGCAGGTTGTCGAATTGCTCATCCAGGTAATCCGTGCCCGGCGCATCCCATGACGGGGTGAAGCCGGTGAAGGCTACGGTTCTTCCCTGCCCATAGCGGCCCGTCGCCAGCAAAGGATGGCCTTCGATGGTCAGTTCAACTTTGCCCTCCGGCAGCGCGTCCACCTGGTTGTAGCCCTCGACGCCAAACTCGTTGAGCCCGGCATCCGTAACCGCCGGATCGGCCACCGCGATGTCGCGGATCCGCGCCGCGCTCAGCGGCAGCGCCTGGCCCGCCGTATACGCCGGATAGACCAGGTCTTCATTCGCCGTGCGCAGCTTCACGGGCAACAACTCCCCGAGCCGCGTCAGGTCGAGGTCGGCGGGCCGCGCATCGCCGCCGTGAAAGGCGGAGTTGCCGCCGCTATGTACAAACCCCACGCCCTGCCGCACCGCTTCCGCCAGCCCGTCGCCCATGGCCGGTTCGACCAACTTCCAGAAATGATCGAGCGGCGCGAGCCACACCACGTCGTATTTGGCGCGAAGGGCGCTCGCGTTTTTGAGTTCCCCGAGCCGCTCAAGAGAAGCCTCGTCGATCACATCCACTTTGGCTCCGAGTGCTTCAAGAATCGAGGCAATCGGCGTGGTGAAACGCTTCCAGCCAATGACCAGCACCCGCGGAGAGTTCGCGAACGCCTTCGGCGTCACCTTGATGAACGCGGTGTTGACGGTGGCGAGGGTTCCATTCTTTTCCGTGGCCCGGCCACGCAGAATGTACACGCCCGGAGCGTCCGGCGTGACCCAATCCACCACGCCAACTTGCTGGCTGGCGTCCGGCAGGGCCTCGGCGTCAAAGCTCTTGCTCCACACCACATCGCCGCCAGCGGTCAGAATTTCGGTATCGACTTTCAACGCTAGCGCGCGCCGGTACTCGTTGGCCACCCAGACCGGAATCTGCAAACGCTTGCCAGAGACCTGCGACTCCAACGACGACTTATAAGCAAAACTCACCGCCAGCGGCTGCTGGGCACGTTTATAAAAGTAGTAATTCATCTTGGGAATTCCGTTGCTGTCGACCATGCCGTACTGGATTCCCGGATAGACATCGCGGAAGGCCCAGGTGCGAATGCCGTTGATGGGCGCGTGCATCTTGCGGCGGAATGCCTCGGTGGCGTAGGAGTCCTTGTAGGCGTGGGTCAATTGGAGGTCATCTACCAGTTCCTGGGCCGAGCCGATGTTCTGGTCGATGTAAGTGTGCGCCTCCTTGAACATGTTGAAGACGCCCATGCCGATGAAGTTGTACTCCCACGCCGTCCAATACATGTAAGCCTGGAGATCGACCGGCATGTTGTAGATGCGGCGCGGATTTTTTTCGCTCCACATCTCGTCCGGCGTCAGCGCCTCTTTGAAGGTCTCCATGACGGGCGGCGAAATCTCGCCGTACTCCGAAACCATCAGCGGCTGAAAGTCAAACACGTCGCGGTAGTTTTCATTCCAGATGTGATGCTCTCCCAAGTCGCACAAACTGGCGTGAAAGATGGTATCGGGCGATAGCTCCTTGATGGTCTTTTCCATCTCCGCGATAAAGAAGTCGTAGCCCTCCTGCGGACCCGCCCATTTCCCGTCAGCCTCGTGCGCTTCGGCCAGCGGACTCCACTGCACAATGGAGGGATGCGCGCGCAGCTCTTTCACGATCGCCTGCACCTGCTCCTTGGCATTCTTCAGAAACGGCTCGCGCCGCGGATTCCCCGCAGCCAGCACACTGTACGGCCCAAACTGCGGAAACGGAAACTCGAAGAGAACCAGAATGCCCATCTCGTCGCAGAGGCTATAGAACGCCTGCTTCTGCGGCACCTGGGTCACCAGGTGGTTGGCATAGGAGGCCCGCAGCAGGCGCAGATCGCGCTCGAAGCTCTGGCGGTTCGAGCGCGACGGATAGTAGTCGCTCATGGCGTACCACACGCCGCGCAGAAAAATCCGCTTGCCGTTGAGCTTGTAAGAGAGGTTCTGGTCGCGCTCGATGGTGCGGATGCCGAAGACTGTGCCGGCGCTGTTGCCGCCGCCACCGGCTCCCGCGCTCAGCTTCGCTTCTACGCGATAGAGGTTTTGCGCGCCGAGGTCCCACGTCCACCAGAGCTGCGGATTGCGGACGACGGTCTCCACGCTGAATTGGTTGTCGTCCGGCTGGATAGAGAGCGCCTTCGCCGGGACGTGAATGCTGTCGCCCTTGAAGTTCTCCGGCGTCAGATCGAAATCGATCTTCGCCTCGCCCGTTCCATCGCGGTAGTTCTTCGCGTTGCCGGCGATCTCGATCGTCGCGCTTCCGTCCGCGTTCAGGCTCTTTGTATAAACAAAGAGATCCTCGACCACCACCGGTTCGCTTACTTCCAGCTTCACGTCGCGAATCACGCCCATGGTCAGCGACATGTTGCCGTAGACCGGAATGCCGCCCCATCCGCCGCCCAGCGCATAGGGTGGCTTGGGCAGGGTCTCGGGAATGGGCAGGTTGAACGGGTTCTTTGCGTACTCCATCAGGCTGCGGTCCTTGGGCAGCCAGGGGCAGGTCACCTTCACGACCACGGTGTTTTCCGCGCCGAACTTGACCTGTTTGGAAATGTCGAATGAGAATCCCTCCGCCGCGCCGTCATGATCGCCGAGCTTTTCTCCGTTCAGCCAGACGGTGGAGAAGTAGTCCACTGCGTCAAAACGCAGGCGCACCAATTTGCCCTGGTCCGCGGCTGGAACCGTGAAGGTCTTGCGGTACCACCACTCCTGGTTGTTGATGAGATTCAGCGCCTTGGATTGGAGAAAGAGATCCTTGCCTTTCAGGCCGGTCTGCAACTGCACTTCGCCCGGAACCAGCACCGTCCGAAACGCCGCGTCGTCAAACTCCGCCTTATACGCCCCGCGGGCTTCGCCTTCGCCCATGGGGAACGAACCCAGCTTCCAATCTTGGCCGCTGAGCACCGTTTCCGCGCTTTTTGGCGGCGTGGCAGCCGAGTCAGCCGCAGACAGCCCTCCCTGCGCACACATTGCCAGAAGTGCGCCCGCCATCACCGCCCGTCTGAGGATTGTCGATTTCATCTTCGGTCTCCTTCTTACCCGCAAAGGCCAGACACACTTCGCCCAGGTTCAGGCCGCGATGAGAGGTCTGCGATTGGTCGCCAAGAAGCATAGTCAGGTGGGAGGCTGCTGCAAAGGGAAAAATGCGAGGAGGGAAGATTTCGTTGGTTGAAAGGGGCGGCGCTGCGGCGGTTGGCCGCCAACTGAAAGAAATGCACGAGATACGCGCCGGCGGGAGCGCGGCTGGCACGCGCGGATTGAACCGGAGCGTTTCACGGCACAGAACGGGCCGCGAACGGCGCGGAGTCAGCGCAGGGCGGCTGTCCCGCTAGCAGACGCGGGCGCAGTCGATGCCGAGGAGGGCGGCCAGTTTGGCGAGCTGCGTGTGTCTGTGGCCGAGGCCGATGGCGCAGTGGTGGGCCGGGCCCTGGCTGCTCCACTGCTCAATGAACGCGCGCGCGCCGATGGAGAAGCGGTAGCGGCTGTTCGTGTTGCCAATCTCGAGGATGGGGCCGGGGACGGATTCGCCCTCGGCCACGACCAGCTTCAATCCGCCCTTGCCGTCTTCGGCCACGGAGAGCAGCGTGACTGGGCCGTGCTTGACACTCATTTCAATGGAGAGGCCGCTGCCTACCTTGCCGTGATAGACGCCGAGGGGACGGACTTTGGGCTTGCCCTCGGCAATGGCCACGTGTCCGGGACCGTCGTGGCCGAGCAGGACGACATCGTCGTGGAAGTCGGTGGCGTAGAACTCGCTGAACGAGCCGCCCGCGCCCAGCAGGTCCATGATCTTCATGGCCTGGACGTTTTTGATTTCAAGTTCGCCGGCGACGGGAATGCCGCGGGCAGTGAGCACGCTGGCGCCGACGATGATGGAGCTGAGAGTGTCTTCGTTCTCGGGGATGCCGGAACCCTTGTAGTAGTAGGCCAGGGAGCCGAGTTGGTGCTGCTGGACGAGCCGGTCGAGGGCCAGGGAGGTGCGCGCGGCGCGGGCGAGCTCTTCGGTTGCGCAATCGGGCTGCACCTCGAATGCTTCGCGGAAGAGAGCGACGCGGGCGGCGATGGCGTCACCGGCGACCTCGCGGCGCAGGGCGGAGAGCTCGTCGACCTCGACGATCTCGATGTGGGCGCCGAAGACCTTGGCTTGCAAGGTGAGGTCGGAGTAGATGTCCAACATGCCGCTGTAGTAGTGGCCCATGACGCCGAGGCGGTTGTGCTCCAAGGCGTGGGCGGCGCGCGAGGCGGCGAGCCAGTCGGCTACCTCGGCCCAGGCGACGTCGTCTGCGTCGAGCATGCCGGTTACCTGGTGAAAGGCAATGCCGCAGCGGCGGAAGACATTCGCAATCTCGGGGACGGAGCAGGCCTGGCAGTGGGCCAGCCACTCGCCGGTCATGGTTGTGCGGTCGGACATGCGGTTGAAGGCGGCGTAGTCAATGGCGGCCTGGGGGGAGAGATTGAGCAGAATCACCGGAACCCTGGCCCGGCGGACCACGGGAAGGACGGTGGAGGAGAGCGCGTAGGTGGCGACGTGGAGAAAGATCAGGTCCACGTCGGCCTGGCGGAAGGCATGGGCGGCGGCGGCGGCTTTTTCAGGGCAGTCGATCATGCCGAGGTTGACCACCTCGACGCCTGAGGCCTCGAGGCGGCCGGCGATGGTGCGGTTATACCCTTCGAGCCTGTCTTTGAGGCCAGCGAACTGGTTCCAATAGGCGTCAAGGCCGATGCTGAACAGGCCCACGCGGTGGCGCTGATTGACGGTTGCGAAATCGATCGGTGTCATCACAAGTAAGAACGATACGCCGCGATGGTTCGGGCGGAAAGCGCGGGGCTATGGAAACTCTGCGCAAGTTGCGGTAGCGATCTGGCATTCCCTCAGGGGCTAAAGCCCGCGATGATATTGCTGCGTTTGCGGCGCGGTTAAAACCGCGCCCTTTCAAAACATCGACTTCATTAGAGATTTCCTAACCGGCGAGTTGCTTTTTGACCAGTTCGCTGACCAAGCGGCCCTCAGCGCGTGCGCCGCTGGCCTGGAGGCGGGCCTGGACGGCTTTCATGACGACGCCCATCTCCCTGGGGGTGGGGGCTTTGCCGGCGGCGGCGGTGACTTCGGCGACGGCTTCGGCGACGAGGGCGGCGAGGCCGGCTTCGTCGAGGGCCTTGGGCAGGAACTCCTCGATAACGGCGATCTCGCCGGCTTCCTTGGCGGCGAGCTCGGGGCGGTTGCCCTTGGTGAACTGGTCGATGGAGTCGCGGCGCTGCTTGATCATGGTGGCCAGGGCCTGCTCGGACTCGGCGGGCGTGAGGGGGGCGCGCTTCTCAATGGCCTTGTTTTTGAGGGCGTTTTTGATGAGGCGGAGCGTCGTGGTGCGCTCGGGGTCGTGGGCTTTCATGGCGGTGATGACGTGTTGGGAGATGAGGGATTCCAGTGCGCCTGCGTCCATGGGGTTCCTTTTCTATTCCGTTGATCGGGATGCGTGGTTTCACCCTTGCGACCGGGATCGCCGCGGCGACAGGTCACACGGATGGCCCTCCCAGCAAAATTGTACGGCTTGCTGCCGTGGGACGGCTGGGCGCGGTGTCCGGGCTCTGGATCAGCGGAGCTGCCGGGCAGGAGACGGATACCCCCCCCTATTCCTGTAAATAAATTCCTTGATTTCAGCGAGATGCGGCAATGGAGCCGCTCTAAATTCTTCATTCAATGTCACTTAGCCACAGATTCTTGATATGAAAGGAGTTATTGCTCCTTTTTGGCAGTTTTGAGCCCCGATGCGGGTAAACCGCCCCTTTCGACGCACGGGCTTCACAGGCTGCGGAAGGATTCCTGAATTCGAGCGGAACGCTGGAAGAAGCCTTGGCAGGGGCTGAAGCCCGCGTTGATATTGCGGCACTTGCGGCACGACTGAAGTCGTGCCCTGTTACAAAGCCTTTGAAATTGGCTGCTAAACGAGTTTTTCCGCAGCCTGTGAAGCCCGCGTTGATATTGCGGCACTTGCGGCACGCGACCCAGAGGGTACCCCGAGTCGTGCCCTGTTACAAAGCCTCCCGAATTGAGTTTTTCCGCAAACTGCTCAGCCAGCAGAGGCCAGGCAAGAGGCCATGAAATGAGTGTGCGCCAAGGGAGGGTAATTTTCTGCAAGGTGTCCGTTGATTCGCTGAAGATGGCGGGAGTTTGAGTCGAGCTGGGGTTCGAGCGGGATTGGACGGATTTGGGAACGCTCCGTTTTTTGGGAAAACAGGGTGATTTGCGGGGCGATTATTTTCACATAAACCACAAATATGTGTATTCTGTGATTGCAGGCGACCGGAATGGAGCTGAGTCTGACCAGGGGCCGGTCGCCGACCAGGAGAAAACCATGATTCGCAAGACGCGCTTGTTTACGCCCGGTCCGACGCCGCTGTTGCCGGCGGCCCAGTTTGCCATGGCGGCGGCCGATATGCACCACCGCACGCCGGAGTTTCGCGCCCTTTTCTTGAAGGTTCTTGGCCAGTTGAAGGTGTTTGTGGGCACGCAGAACGATGTGCTGTTGCTGAGTTGCTCAGGCACCGGGGCGATGGAGGCTTCGGTCTCGAATCTGACCTCGCCGGGAGACCGGGTGCTGGTGCTGACGGCGGGCAAGTTTGGCGAGCGCTGGGTGGATCTGACGAAGGCGTTTGGCTGCGTGGTGGACGTGCTGGAGAAGCCGTATGGGCAGACGTTCGACCTGGGCGAGGTGAAGGCGGCGCTGAAGCCGGAGCACAAGGCTGTTTATATGCAAGCGTCAGAGACCTCGACGGCCGTGAGCCACGATGTGGAAGCGGTGGCCAAGCTGCTGAAGGGGACCGATACGCTTTTGGTTGTGGATGGGATTACCGGGCTGGGGACACAGACGATCGACGTGGACGGCTGGGGCGTGGACATTGTGATTGGCGGCTCGCAGAAGGCGGTGATGATTCCGCCGGGGCTGGCTTATTTGAGCGTGAGCGAGAAGGCGTGGAAGGCGATGGAGGCGGCGAAGAATCCGCGCTACTACTTTGACCTGCGCAAGGAACGGAAGAACGCGGTGAAGGGCGAGAGCGCGTATACGCCGGCGGTGGCGCTGATTGCCGGGCTGGGCGCGGCGCTGGACTACATTGCCGGGCAGGCGGGCGGGGACCTGGAAAAGGGGCGCATCGCGCTGATCGACAACGCGCAGGTGAATGCGGCGGCCACGCGGGCGGGGCTGGTGAAGCTGGGCTTTACGCTGTTTGCGCCGACCTCGCCGTCGGCTGCGGCCACCGCCGTCGCTGTTCCGGAGGGGATGGACTCGGGCGCTGTGGTAAAGGCGCTGAAGGCCAGGTTCAGCCTGGTGACGGCCAACGGGCAGGGATCGATGCAAGGCAAGATCTTCCGCGTGGCGCATCTGGGGTTCTTCGATTTCCTGGATACGATCGCGTTTCTGGGAGCGATGGAACATATTGCCAAGGACACGCTGGGTTTGCCGGTCGAGTATGGGCAGGCGGTGGGGGCGGCGCAGCAGGTTTTCGCAAAAGCAGTGGTTAGTGGTCAGTGAACAGTGGTCAGTGGTTAGTGGTTAGTGGTTAGTGGTTAGTGGTTAGTTTTTGATTGCCGGCGGATTGGGGTTGTTGCTTTTCGTTGAGTTTCTTCACGGGGTGTGGGCTGGGTTGGATTGGTGGTACCCCACCCGGCTTTTGTGGTGAGTTGAAATGTGGGATAGCCGGGGTTTGTGGTATCCCACCCTTCCGCGATGAAGCTGCGGAAGGATGGGGCACCCAGCTTTTGTGGCCTGCTGGCTGTACATCCGTTGTCTGGAACTGCTTGCTGTTCACTGTTAGCTGTCCACTGTTCACTGGGAGTATTTATGTCTGAACTTAGTTTTGGGGAGAAGCTGCTGATTGCGCGCAAGCAGTTGGATCTCTATCAGTACGAGATGGCGGAGCGGCTTGGGGTTCATGCCAACTCGATTACGAAGTACGAGCGGGGCGAGGGCAAGCCGCACGCGGCGGTGGTGCGGATGTTCGATCTGCTGTGCGAGCAGCAGGGGATCCGGTTCGACCAATATGAGGCGCAAAAGGGCAAGGGGGACGCGATGAAGATTGTTCTGGCAGAGAAGGTTTCCCCGGCGACGCTGGCCGTGTTTGCGGCCGAGCCGGGATGGGAAGTTCTTACGCACGATCAACTGCCCGATGGGCTGGCCGCGGCGCTGGCCGATGCCGACGCGCTGGTGGTGCGCTCCGCGGTGCAGGCCGACGACGCGCTGATGGAGCAGGCGCCGAAGCTGCGCGTGATTGGGCGGGCCGGCGTGGGCGTGGACAACATCGACGCCGATGCCGCCACGCGCCGGGGGATTGTGGTGATGAATACGCCTGGCGCGAATGCCGTGGCCGTGGCGGAGCTGACTCTGGGGCTGATGCTGGCGCTGGCGCGCAAGCTGCCGGCGGCCAACGCCGGGATGCACGCGGGGCGTTGGGAGAAGAAGAGCCTGCAAGGAGCGGAACTGCGCGGCAAGACGCTGGGGATTCTGGGACTGGGGCGGATTGGGCTGGAAGTGGCCAAGCGGGCGCGGGGCTTTGGCCTGGAGATACTCGGCAGCGATCCGTTTGTCTCGGCCGCCGTGGCGCGCGAGGCGGGCATCAAGCTGGTGGGGCTGGATGAGCTGATCGCGGGTTCGGACTATCTTACATTGCATGTGGGGTTGACGCCGCAGACGACGGGCGTGATCAATGCCAAGACGCTGGCGAAGATGAAGAAGGGCGTGCGGATTATCAACTGCGCACGCGGCGAGCTGATTGACGACGCGGCGCTGGTGGAGGCGTTGAAGAGCGGACAGGTGGCCGGAGCGGCGCTGGATGTTTTCCAGCACGAGCCGGCCAAAGAGACGCCCTACAACGGGCTGGAAAACGTGATTCTTACGCCGCATATTGCCGGCTCGACGGCGGAAGCGCAGGAGGCGGTGGGCATCCAGATTGCGCGGCAGGTGCGCGACTATCTCAAACTCGGCGTGGTGCAGAATGCGGTGAATCTGCCCTCGCTGAGCCACGAGGAGTATGTGCACCTGGCGCCCTACATCGACCTGGCGGGAAGGCTGGGCTCGTTTCTGGCGCAGGCCGGCAAGAGCGGCATTGACGCCATCAACCTGGTCTACTCGGGAACGCTGGCCGAGGCCAAGATCGACCTGGTGCGCAACGCCGCCATCGAAGGGCTGCTGCAGGGCTCGGAGAATGTGAACCGGATCAACGCGACCGCAGTGGCCGAGGAGCGCGGCATCCGCGTGCATGAGGAGAAGCAGGAGAGCCCGCGCGGCGGAGCGGCCACGATGCTGACCATCGAGCTGCACTCGGCGAACGGCAAGAGCCAGGCTTCGGCCACGGTGATCCACGGGGAGCAGCCGCGGCTGCTGGAGTTCGACGGCATCGATATTGAAACGCCGCTGGAGGGCAACCTGCTGGTGTGCCGCAACCTGGACGTGCCGGGGGTGATTGGGAAGATCGGCACCATTCTGGGCCAGCACGGAGTGAACATCGCCAACTTCGCGCTGGGGCGCGAGCGCTCTGGACCGAAGCCGGTGAAGGCGCTGGCGCTGGTGCAGGTGGATGCGCCAGTGGACGACAAGGTGCTGGAGGCATTGCAGTCGATTGAGGCGCTGCTGGAGGCGCGGCTGGTGCAGTTGTAGGGGAGTTCGACGGGACGTGCTGCAAATGCAAGAAGGACGCCGGGGCAAAAGCCCCGGCGTTCTTCTTGCATGGTGGACGCTCAGGCGCGGGACATGTAGGTGCCTTCGCTGGTGTCTACGCGGATTTTTTCGCCTTCGTTGATGAAGGAGGGGACCTGGACGACGAGGCCGGTCTCGGTTTTGGCGGGCTTGGAGACGCTGGAGGCGGTGGCGGACTTGAGGCCGGGCTCGGTTTCGATGACGGTGAGCTCGACGAACGTGGGCAGTTCGATGCCGACGGCCTGGCCGTCGTGGTAGCTGACTGAGATCCTGAGGTTGGGGGTGAGGTACTCGACGGCGTCGCCCAGCGTGGAGCCCTTGAGGACGGTCTGCTCGTAGTCGACGGGGTTCATGAAGTAGTAGTCGTCGCCGTCGTTGTAGAGGAACTCCATATCGATTTCGTCGACGACGACTTTCTCGATGGCGTCGGCGGAACGGAAGCGCTCCTCGAACATGGCTCCGGTGCGGATGTTGCGCAGTTTGGCCTGGATGAAGGCGCGCAGGTTGCCGGGCGTGCGGTGCTCGACTTTGAAGACCAGGTGCAACTGGTCTTTGTGCTTGATGATCATGCCGGGACGCATTTGTGTGGCGGGAATCGCCATAGAAGTTAAAGCTCCTTGCTCGGTTGCGTGGAATACGCAAATAGATTGGCCTTACCGCGGTTCTCCAACGAGATGTGGTGCTTCCAGCACCGCGCAAGGTGCTCTTCCCTAAGGAAAAACACTTGGCAGGCGTGGCCTCAAACTACGGGCATGGGAGCGCCGTTCTGGCCCATCTTCCATTGTACCCGAGGGGCATCGGAGGTTAGCGCTGGCTGGCTTGGCGGCGGCGGCGCGGCGTGAATTCGATGGCCGGGGCTCTGGCGTGGCCGGAATTGCTTTACGAGCGGAAAAGCCTCAAAAGCCGTAGTTGACCTTGCGCAGGCCGTCCTTGTACTTGTCCCGCGCGTGCTTGGCCTTGGTCACGAGGGCCTGTTCCTTGAGCAGGGCGGCATCCCAGCGCTCCATGGCGACTTCAGAGTGGTCTTCGGTGGCCAGGGCTTCTTCTTCGCGAATGGCGAGGACCCAGTCGTCGGTGGCTTTCTTGTAGTCGAGGCGGAGCTGATCGAGGTTGGGGATGTCCATAGGTCAAGAGCGTAGCGGGTGAGCCGAGCGCGGTCAACGGGATGCGGAGGCTATTCATAGAAAGTTAACGGGCGGCGAGGGCTTCTTACCGCGCGGGTTCGTAGGGCTCGGCGCGGAGCATGTTGGAGAGGATGTCGCGCTCCTGGGGCGAGAAGACGCCCTGATAGCGGGCGGAGTTGAGGACGGTCTGGCGTTGGTCGAGGGGGACCGAGCGGAGGTCGCGGAAGGCGTTTTTCATCATCGCCTGTCGCTGGGGCGGCTGGGCGGCCCAGCGGCTGGCGGAGTTGGTGACCTGCATCCGCTCCTGGGGCGACATGCGCTCGAGCGTTTCGGCGCGGGCCAGGCGGCGTTGGCGTTGCTCGTCGGGCAACTGATTCACCTGGTGCAACTGCTGCACGACGTGCTGCTGGTCGGTGGGCGAGAGCCGGTTGAAGGTGGGGTCGCCACGCAGCACCTGCTCCTGCTGCTGAATGGGCAACGACCGGTGCTGATTGAGCCAGTCTCCCAGGTGGCCGGGCGGCGCATAGCTGGGCTGGGAATAGCCGGGGCGGGGATACCCAGGATACGTGGGCCGGGGAGTGCCGGGTCCCAGGTACGGGGGCCCCGGATAGCCAGCGCCGGGCCTTGGATATGCCCTGCCCTGTGCCTGGCCCTGGAACTGCCGATAAGGACGGCTCTGGTTGTAAGAAGGACGGGTCTGGTTGCGTGGATTGGCTGACTGCGGCCTGCGAGTCCGATACTGCGGCGCGGACCGGCGGGGCGCGGGGGCGGAACGCGGGGCAGAACGCGGCGGCGGGGCGGCGCTGTGCTGGCCGCGCGCCCAGGCCGCGGGCAGACAGCACAGAAGCACGGCTGCGACTACAGTCCATGCCGCCCGGCTCATCGTTCCCGATTTGCTTGCCCCGGTCATCGTTCTTTTCCTCGGTTGCCCGTTATCCTCGATAAAAACCGCGCCTGCCTCAGTCTCCGTTATCGCTGGTGGTAGAGAGCGCTTCCAACTGGTCCAGCAGCTGGGCATTATTGTCCAGCGTCTGCAAATCATGGACCACGGCGGCTTGCGATGGGGGATTGGCCGTCTGGTCCCAGTCGGTGACGCCCAGGTAAGTGCCGCCGCCCACCAGCAGCACCAGGGTAAGGGCCATGGCCGCCAAGGGACGAAGATGCGTGGCCGGCCCGTAGGCCAGGCGCGCGCGCAGGCGGGCAAACCAGCCTTCCGGCTCGGCTTCGCGCTCCTCGCGCATGCGCGCATCCAGCCGGGTGAGAAAGTAGGCACTCGGCTCCGGAGCCTCCCAGGAGTCGAGAAGATTCATCGTGGCGCGCAACTGGGCCAGCTCCGCGCGGCAAGCGTCACACCCGTCAACATGCTCAAGAACCCTGGCAGACGCCGCGGAGGGGTCAAGCAGCAGATCCGCCAGCTTGGCTTCCATCCCGGTGCAATTCAAATTTTTCCGTTCCATGATTGTTCCCCCAATCCCCGCCGGTGTTGCCCGGCTCTTTCCCCTTAAACAAAATCCTTCAGCTTGTCGCGCAGAGTCTGGTAGGCGCGGAAGAGCAGCGACTTGGTGGCCGACTCGCTCAACTTGAGCACTTCCCCGATCTGCTTGTAATCCATCCCCTGGTACTTGTGCATCAAAACCGCCATGCGCTGCCGCTCCGGCAGGGCCATCACGTGCTGGCGAATGGCCGCCATGCGCTCATCGCGCAGGAGGCGTTGCTCCACCGAGGGTTCGTCGTCGGCCACATCCGGCGTAGTACCGGTCTCGGGGTCGGGCGAATCCAGATAAATTGTCTGCGCCGACCGCTCGTGCCGGGTGTCGCGCGCATGGTTGACCGCCAGATTGGTCGCGATCCGGTAAAGCCAGGTGGTGAACTTGGCCTCGGCCCGGTAGCTCTCGCGCGACCGGTAGATGCGCAGAAAAACCTCCTGCGCCATCTCTTCCGCAACGCCCTGGTTGCGCACCATGCGGAAGAGGAAATGAATCATGGGCCGATGGTATTTCTGGACCAGGTAATTGAAGCTCTCTTCGTCGCCCGCGGCCACCCGCAGCATGACGGCCGCGTCGCCGGCCGGATCCAGTTCGGCTGGCGCTGCCGGAATCAACTCCGGCCGCGCCGACTGCCGGGCTTCGAGTTCCACCTCGAGCAGTTGAGCACCCGCTCCCAGGGCCGATTTGTCCAGCACCATGGTTGCCATATCCTCTGGAACCCCATCCGACCCGGAAGGTTGCGCTGCCGCAGCGGTTTTTGGCCCGGTTTTTGCCCCGGAATCCGTGCCGGAGGCAGGGTTTGCCGGGGAACCGGAGCGCTGCCCGCTGGGGTGGGCCGACAGCGCTGCCGCCGCCAAACCGGCGTTTCGGTTGCCCGCGCCGGCCAGATCCAAGCCAACGAATCCGGGAACCGGACACAGGGCCGCCTCCGCGTCCGGCGGGAACTCGGCGGCGTGGCGAATCGGTCTGGCTCCAAAGGGCATCGGCGGTGTTTTAGCGGGCGCGAGCTGCGCGGCCGGGTTGGCCTTGAAAGCCCTGCTGGTGTTACTCTAAACCACGGGATGCCCCGCTGGCGCTCCCTCCTGTGCCAGCCCTCCTGGGGCGCTTAACTCAGCGGTAGAGTGCCACCTTCACACGGTGGAAGTCGCAGGTTCGAATCCTGCAGCGCCCACCATAAAATCAACAACTTACAGCATCTCCGCCGAGCGATTTGGTAGCGTTTGGTAGCAAAAGTTGAGAGCCTTTGCACGGTTCTGCCTGCATCGACAACATTGCATAGACGGAACCGACCATCTGCTTCACACTTTCCGGCAACTCCTGCATATATTCGTTGGCCGTGGTATCGGCCTTTGCATGTCGCAGGTGCGCCTGAATATCCTTTACCGATCCCATTTTCTGTGCCCTTGTAGCCATGGTGCGACGCAGTATCTGGAAGTTCAGTTTGGGAATCCCCAACTTCTCGGCAAGGGGGTTGAGAACCCTGTTTCGGTAGTTCCCGGTGTCCATGACGCCACCCTCCTGGTTGGGAAAGATGAACGCGTCTGGAGACGCATTGGGGCACTCCCGCTTCCATTGCAAAAGCTCAGCGGCAAGCCCATCGGGAAGATGAATGTCGCCGAGACTCTTTTTGGTCTTCCCGAACGGCCTGATTTGCCTCCGGTAGACGGTTTCCGTAATCGACAACGTATTGTGGTTGTCGAAGGATTTCCAGCGCAGTCCAAACAATTCGCTTGGGCGAAGTGCTCCGGTGATGTCCAGCATGAGCAGAACCCTATCTCTTCTGCCGGTCTGCTCCAACATCGACCGCAGTTGTTCCCAGGAAAGCACCCGTTTGTCCTTCGGTCGAAGATTCTTTGGAATCTTCAGCTTTCGGGTCGGGTCTCTCATCAGGAACTCCTGCTCGATGGCCTCGTCAAAGATGGACTTCATATAAGATCGAGCTTGCTTCACCCGATCTTGTGAAAAACGGTCCGCCAAATCGTTCAGGTGCGTCTGAAGTACAAATCTGTCCAACGAGTCAAGCGCGATCTCCCCAAACTTGGCTAACAAGTCGAGTTCGATCTGGCTCTTCTTTTCTTTCGCTGTCTCCGGTCGCCAATCCCCTTGCCTAAGCGGGAAATAGCGGTTCCGAACAAACCATGCCAGGCTTACAGAGCTGTCGTTCAGGACTCTGCCGCCGAGGTTCTGGCCTGTCCGCTTCGTAATTTCCGTCCGCAACGCTTCTCGCGCAGCGGATCTGGTCATCTGCGACTTGAGGCCGAGCTTAATACAAGAGGTATCGGCTCGTTCCTTCTGGGTTGTAGGATCAAGCACATGCCGCCGGAAGTATCCGTACCACTGCTTTCCGCGCAGCACCACCCATCCCGCTTGGTGCGATTTACCCATGAGTTCCTCTGATTCTGTGGGGGGAACCGTGGGC
>Ga0302320_10002846_pt1 | contig 40486 bp, 39 predicted proteins | sample Bog_T0_3_FD_202130 | JGI IMG/M metagenome (GOLD analysis project Ga0302320, IMG submission 202130) | Peat permafrost microbial communities from Stordalen Mire near Abisko, Sweden - Bog_T0_3 | ecosystem: Environmental > Terrestrial > Soil > Wetlands > Peat | place: Sweden: Abisko, Stordalen Mire... | reverse complement strand
CAAAACCAGTCCTATTAAGAAAAAACAGGCAAGGTATAGAACAATGCTCCTGCTTAGAATAAATTTAAGGAAAACAAGCATAATAAATAGTCCCTATTAAAAGAATCAATGCGCCAATGGACGCAAACAAATTCATCGCGTATTGCCTCCAGCAGCCATAACTGAATTCGATCACCTGATGACCGGCAGGTACCCAAACCCCTTTAAAAGCCCCATTCGCCTCATAAAGTGGAGCAGGAGCGTGATTAATACTTACACGCCAATAGGGATCATAACAGTCATTGTAGACCAAGAATTTTTTATACGGAATTTCTAGACTAAAACGTAAATGATTGGCATCGAAAGCCAGTAGTTTAAACCCTCTGGAATTCTCGTCTAAATGTTGGGCAGTTGGCTTAGGATACGGATCATCCCCGTTTAATGGGATCCCCTGCGCTGCGGTATTAAAAATGACAGCGGCATTGGCATCTGTTTGAAAATTTCTTTCCAGGAGCGGCGCAGCTGCATTGCGGTCAACGGATAGCAGATGGTCGACAAGTAAGATTTTATTTTGCAGATATTTTTTGAGGCTGTAATTACTGATATTTTGATAAGCAAAATCATATGCTCCTGAAACATAATATAAAGCGTCCTTGGACAATGAAAAATTTCCTTTTTTTATCAGGTCATTATTATTGAATTTAAAGGATGTATAAGAGAAATCATATTGATAGGGACCTTCGTGACGAAGAGATTTTAAAGATAAATAATGATAGGTCTCCAGCGGTTGAACAAGCACGGTCAGTGTCAATAAAGCAAATCCAAAAAAATTGGCCTGTAAGCGTTTTAAAAGCATCAATGAACATAAGATCAGGCTCAAGAAGATCATTATATAGGTACTGATCACAGCGTCATTTAGCCACCAAACAAAAAGAAACGCGGCCCAATGTACGCCCCAAATGTAGATCAGTAAAAGTTTTATGGATCGGTGGTTTGTCGGGAGCATATCGACAAACATCTTCCAATGTTCCAAAGCCAGCAGAACAAATAATGGGATCAGGAAAAACCATATAAAAAAATGCAAATTACGGAAATATTTTAAGAAAAAGACATGCTTATATAGAAAATCATAAAAAGGAAGGCCATGAGGCACGATGCAGCAAAAGATCAATACCCCTAATAAAAATATTAATACCGCACGACGGTTGATACGCCCGATAAATCCTAAAAAAAGCAAGATGACCGAGAAAAACGGGACGTAAACAACGGCGAATTTATACAATTTTAAATTTGAGAAATAGGCTGAATACATCAGGTCTTCCACCGCCCCCCAATCCAGCGTTTGATGAGGCACTGTCAATGTCTGGCTCAAACTTGTGTCCCCATGACGAAGCGGCAACGCCACCTGCCCATGGGCCGTGTCATGCAAAAAATTGATGGATGGAAAGACCGATAAAAGCAAGGCTATCAAGGATAAGATGATCAATATCCTGTTTTGATTAAAAAATCCCACGTAGCCGTTAAGAATACCTGGGACTTGATCCAGATAGATGAGCGAAAACAGAAGCACAAAGAAAGTCAGGATAATTAAGAAATAGATAGGGATATAGGTGCCTAACAAGATCATCAATGACAGCGCCATACCTAAAAAGAAATGTTTTCTGGATGTCTGACTAAAAGCAACCAGGAAATAAAAGAACCAGATCAATGGGACAGTCACCAGCATCATGTAGGAATCAAAAAGCCTGGTACCCAATGCGGAAAATAAAAGTATTAGATAGCCAGCGTAAGCGATAAGACGGTCCTGATAGATACGCATGGCCAGCAAATAAAAAGCGATCATACCGCTCCAATAATAGAGAGCTAAAAAACAAAGATAAGACAATGTGTATGGGATACCTAGGGATTTAAAAAACAGAATGATCAAATAGAATGGATTAAACGCCCCAATACGCCGGAGAAAAAAATCATTGGGGGCGCCGAAATACCAAAAAGGGTCCCATAACGGATAAACCCCATGCCTTAAATTCTCAATAAAAAATTTCGTATGGTCGTAATACGACTGCGCATCACTGATAAGCCAGAATTTTGACGTTAGAAAACCACGGAAGGCAAAAATCCAAACTAGAAAAGTAAGAAAGATCCAAAAACTTGTCAGCCGTTGAGGATTTTTCATTTTCCTGTTAGCCCATGACTGGCCATATAAATGGATATGATCTGGGCTGCAAACAAATTACCCAAAGGACTTAAATGGGCATTTTGGGCATCATAAAGAGCGCACCGGTCTTCTTTATTTAACTGCATAAAGTAAGGAGCCAAATTGATATTTGGGATCTTTTCTGTGTCCAAAATATATTGATAAACTTCTTCATTGGTAAAATACTTTTCTTGACTGATATGATTTTCTTTGAAGAAAGCATCATCACAAATAGCATTATAGGAAGGAATGATGATAGAAATAAAATTGATATTCCTCGCTTTTATGTCATCCCTCATTTTTAAAAAAATGGCCTTCATTAAAGAAATTTTATATTTAGCCTCATCTGAATCCATATATTTTATCCACGACAGATCGAAACCATCCCCAAATAAAAGCGGGTCAAGGGTCCTGACGATCTTATCTCGATGTCTTAAGAAATTAATAGCGTTGACCGTAGTAAAAAAAGAAGGATAAACCATGGATTTAACAGGATTTGTATCGGTCACTACCAATTCGTCATGGTCCCCTGTTGTAAATATCTGGTCCTCATAAATGTCTCCGCTGTCATTAATAGAACAAATAGCCTGGATCACCAGATCAGGTTTAAATTGAAAGCCATATTTGTTTAAAACATTCAGTTCTTGGTCAGGACCAAAGCCAACGACGCCCATGTTATAAACTTCATAGTTTTTTAATAGTTTCTCAAGGGCTTTGGGCATTGTTTCTTCAGATTTGACGTTTAATCCCATGACATAGGAATCTCCTAAAAATATAATTCTTTTTCTGCTGTTCCTTTGTGTCGAAAAGTCATCATCACGAAAACCATATTTATTGATCCCCAATTTTTTATTTGGCTGGATCTCATAAAGATTGTCCGGGATCAATTCAACTTTTAATTCACTGCCATGCCCGTTTAACACCTGAGAGGCAACCAGATTATAACTGGGATGAAATAAAAAACATTTTAATAAGACCTCGCCAATGACAAGCATAAAGAAAATAGTGAGCATCAAAAGAAAAAGATTGGCACATATTTTTTCCACCCGGGATGAAAGCTGCATGGATTGGTCCTTAATTAATTACGGGAGCTTAAGAGAGATTTAGCCGCGCGACGTCGTAACTTTAGATCAACGTATTTAACGGCTATGAGGTAATAACCACCTTTATTGCGGGAATACCGGACTACTTTTCCATAACCGTTAAAAATATCCAGGATACCGGACATCACCACTTGAAGCTCAACAATGTCGCCTGGTTGATACATCAAGGCACTCACAAAAAGCAAACCGCTTAATGACATGTTTTGCGTGGTCGCCAACTGCCAGATAGAACTCACTTTGCGGTTATGGCGCTTGATCAACCGGTGACGAACAGTGATGATGCGCTTGGCTCGAAAACTGTCACGGCGTTCTTCATAAGAGATTTGTTTGCTCGGCATATACTTATTCTATTTTCTTTATTATTCCCGTCAATGATTATTTAATTCTTTAGAGGGAAGTTGCTTTTTTCACTAATCGTTATAGTATATGTTTAATGAAACGAATTTTACCCTCAGCTTTGCGTGCAACCCAAATCATTTTTGCTTTATTCCTTATTTTTTTCGCCATCCGTCTTCTCCTCTACCATTATCATTTGGTCATATTCCCTTATCCCAATACCCTTAGGGAAGGCGCTATGATGACCAGCACGCAAGCTCTGGTCCAAGGATTGAACCCGTATGATATGTCATTACAGCCTCGATGGATGAATCAATATGGGATCATCTATCCTTTACTGGTGTGGCCATGGGCTAAATTATGGGGTACTACCATCCTTATCCACCGATTAGTCATCGCTTTTTTTCTTTTAGCTTCATGCTTACTTATGTTCTTTGTATTAAAAAGAACAAAGGTCCCTGTTTTGTTGAATATTTGGGCTGTTTTGATGCTTTATTCTTCTTTTTTGTACCCTGGAACAAGCACCCCCACCATTGATCCTGGGATTGTTGGGATATTCTTTTTCCTGCTAACTCTTTTTATCCCGTGGTTTTGTAAATATTCTTATCCATCCTTAATGATAAGCGTTATCTGTGGGCTTTTAGCTTTTTATACCAAAACCTACACCTTTTTAGGCGTTCTTTTCATGTTGTCGTATCTTTTTCTATTTATTTCGAAAATAAAAAGTATTTTTTATGGTTTTTCATTATTTGTATTATCAACCATCAGCATTGTGCTGGTCAATAGTGTCCTTCCGGCTTATTTTGATAATTGCTTTTTTTCCCATATCAATATGGAACATTCTTGGGCATCGATGGAAAGACTTCATGTTCAGATGGTTATGTACAAAGATTTGCATGAACCGATATTTATTTTGTTAGGTTTATTTATTTTGGGGTTTGGCTTTAAATACTTGAGGAACAATTCCTGGGACATCATTAAAAAAACAATAGCCTCTGTATTTTTAAGCTTCAGAATTAATAAAATTAAAGAACCTTTAATTACAATAAAGTTGCCTTTACCCATCTATATTGCCCTCTGCTCTTCATTTGTTTTATATATGTCATTGGGGCGTCATAGCGGGGCCATGCTTTGGTATTTCTTTCAATTACTTTCCCCATTTCTTCTAGCAGGTGCCGTATGGATCTTTAGCCGGTATGCCTATTGGCCTTTTTTGTGTGTTCCATTTTTAGTTTGGAATTTGTATATCATGACGGCAGATCAAGATTATAGATTATTTGATAAGAATATGACCGGTTGGTCTCAAATTTCCATGCTTATCAGCCAGCATCACATCATCCTTAATTCTCCTTTGATCGCACCAATATTGATCGAACAGAAAAAAGATGTCTTTGATGATGGCCAGGCAGAATATTTTCTAACAGGTGGCGACCGCACCGGCTGGATGAAAGGCTTGTTCAAAAAAGACGAGCGCGTATCCATGCAACTGACACTTTTCTTTTATAATATTCGAAGGATGATCGAGAACAAGGAGTATGACCTGATCATTTTGCAGCCAAGTCTTTTGCCTTTGGGTGTTGCTGATGATATTAGAAGGTATTACAAATTTGAAGGGCAGATCTTGCTCTATGCGCCTGCAGACCGCAGACCGTATGCTTTAACTGTCTGGTTGCCGCTTTAATGCTTTAATTCCTGTCGTATGCTAAATAAAGGCCGGTGTTTGATCTCAATATACAAACGACCGATATATTCACCAATGATCCCCAAGCTTAAAAGCTGAATCCCGCTAAATAAAAACATGGGTAATACTGTTGAAGTCCAGCCTGGCACGACATTACCGGAGATCTTGGAAAAAAGAGTATAAACGCCTCCTCCTATTGCCAATAAACAGCATAAAATACCGATAATTGACACCATGCGCAAAGGCATGAAGGTAAAAGATAATATCCCGTCTAAGGAAAAAGATAACATTTTGGTAAGACTAAATTTTGTCGTTCCTTGCAGCCGTGGCTGGCGTTTGTAAGTAACAGTTGTATAATGATCATCCAGGGACAAGACCAACGCACGGATAAAACGGTTGCGTTCTGTCAAGGTATTGAACTCATCGATCAAAGGTCTGGCCATCAAACGGAAATCTCCGTGATTGGGCACGATCTGTGCTCCCAGGATCTTCATTAAATGATAAAAACATACGGCCGTTGATCTTTTAAAGAAAGTATCGGTTTGCCTGTCATCACGCACCCCTAAAACAAGATCATAGCCTTGTTCATAACAAGCAACCATCTCTTCGATCTTCTCTGGCGGGTCTTGCAGGTCGGCATCAATGGTAACGGCCGCATCTGATTTGGCAAAGGCTAACCCTGCCGAAAGGGCCCCTTGCAAACCACAATTCCTTCGTAAAACAAGCACCCTTGTGTGGTTATCTCTGTTATAAATATCCTCTAAGATCTTTTGTGTTTTATCTTTTGATCCATCATTAATGTATAAAATTTCATAGTTACTGCATTTGGAGTTCTTGACAAGGCCCTGCATGATAGAAGTGATACGCTGATGGGTGCTTTCAATGACTTCTTCTTCGTTAAAGCAGGGAATAATAATGGAAATGCTTTGAAGTTTACGCATATTTTTTATAAGGGATATCAAAGGTTTCAGCTACTTCTTTGATCGTTAAATGCCCTTCCGTCATATTTAAAGCAGTACGGATCTCATGAGAGTCTTTGACCCACTTTTTGAAGCCGTCGTTAGCCACTTTCAAAATATAAGGAAAGGTGGCATTGGTCAAGGCATAGGTACTGGTACGCGCCACAGCTCCTGGCATGTTGGTCACGCAATAATGCACCACTCCATCAATGAGATAAATAGGATTATCGTGAGTGGTCGGTCGTGAGGTTTCCAGAGACCCGCCCTGATCTATGGCCACATCAACGATCACAGCACCTTTTTTCATCTGCGAGATCAACTTACGGTCGATCACGCATGGAGCCTTGGCCCCTCTGATCAAAACAGAGCTGATCACCAAGTCTGCATTGAGTACAGCTTCACGGATATTATGAGAATTGCTCATGAGGGTATGCACATTAGGAGGCATGATCTCTTCCAGATGACGTAGACGGTTTAAATTAATATCCAAAACCGTTACATTGGCCCCGAGCCCGGCTGCCATCTTACAAGCATTAGATCCAACCACCCCTGCGCCAAGAATGGTTACCTCCGCCGGATAAACGCCCGGAACGCCAGCTAAGAGGATCCCTCTGCCTTTCATGGGCACTTCCAGATATTTAGCTCCCTCTTGCACAGCCATACGTCCAGCCACTTCAGACATAGGAGTTAAGCAAGGCAGTTCTCCCTGCTCAGTTTGAAGGGTTTCATAAGCCAGTGCCGTAATTTTACGATCGAGCATAGATTCTGTCAATTCACGGCTGGCTGCAAAATGAAAATAAGTAAATACAATTTGGTCTTTTTTAAGGAATTTATATTCGGAAGGCTGAGGTTCTTTGATCTTAACGATCATTTCGGCCTGGGCAAAGATCTCATCAGGGGAATTTGTGATCTCTCCTCCGACCGTCTCATAATCAATATCAGAAATACCGCTGGCCAAACCGGCATTGTGTTCAACAAGGACTTGATGCCCTGCACGTACCAGTGATTCAACACCGACTGGTAACATGCTTACACGGTATTCATTATTCTTGATCTCTTTGGGAATGCCGATGATCACTGGGGGCCTATCATGTCCTGAGGACGGACTAAGGTGTCGAATTTTTCAGCTGTCAACAATCCTAAATTAATGGCAGCTTCTTTAAGAGTGATATTTTCCGCAAATGCTTTTTTAGCCACTTTAGCGGCATTATCATAACCGATATGTGGATTTAATGCCGTAACAAGCATCAGAGAATTATCCAGATGCTTTTTAATATTCAGTCGATTAGCTTCAATACCAACAACGCAATGATCAGTAAAACTTTCACAAGCGTCTGACAAAAGTCGTATAGAATTAAGTATATTAAAGATGATCACCGGTTTGTAGACGTTTAATTCAAAATTCCCGTTCGAACCGGCAATGGTCACGGCGGTGTTATTACCAAATACCTGGACACATACCATGGTCATAGCCTCACATTGGGTGGGATTTACCTTGCCAGGCATGATCGAAGAACCTGGTTCGTTTTCCGGCAAATGCAATTCCCCAATACCGCAACGCGGGCCTGAAGCAAGCCATCGAGTATCATTAGCGATCTTCATTAATGAACAAGCAAGTGTATTTAATACCCCGCTTAAGTTCACCATCGTGTCATGACAAGCCAAGGCTTCAAATTTATTACGAGCCGTTTTAAAGGGCTTATCCGTGATCTGAGCTATCTTTTCTGCTGATTTAACAGCAAATTGAGGATGGGTATTAAGTCCTGTACCAACAGCCGTGCCACCTAAGGCCAATTCATAAAGATGTGGCAATGCCGCGTCAATACGTTCAAGGCTGCTATTAAGTTGTTGCACATAGCCGGAAATTTCCTGCCCCAGGGTCAAGGGCGTGGCATCCATTAAATGAGTGCGTCCGATCTTGATGATATCCTTGAATTCTGTTTCTTTTTTTTGCAAAGCATCACGTAATTTCTTGACCATCGGGATTAAACGGCGATGGATCTCCTCAACAGCGGCAATATGCATGGCCGTTGGGAAGGTATCATTAGAAGATTGGGCTTGATTGACATCATCATTGGGATGGATCGGTTTTTTACTGCCCATGACCCCGCCTGAAAGCTCGATGGCACGGTTGGAGATCACCTCATTGGCATTCATATTTGTCTGCGTCCCAGAACCGGTTTGCCAAACGACTAAAGGAAAATGACTGTCAAGCTTGCCTTCAATGACCTCATTGGCAGCGTGAATGATCAAAGCAGCTTTATCAGCGCGCAATAGGCCAAGCTCTTGATTGGTCATGGCTGCGGCTTTCTTAAGGATGCCCAGAGCTCTGATCATCTCTTTAGGGAATTGATCGCCGCCGATCTTAAAATTCTCAAGGGAACGCTGGGTTTGAGCGCCCCAGTATTTATCCGAAGGAACTTTAACTTCCCCCATGCTGTCTATTTCTATCCGATAATCCATGACTATCCCTTTTTAATAGGAACAATACCGGCCAAATCACCGATCACGTTGACTAGTTCGCTGTTTATTGGTACAACAATTTTTGCGTTACTGGACAATGCTTTTTCTACTGCTTCCAAGCGGCGCAGAAGCTGGGCATTTCCTACAAAATATTTATCTGCGGCCTCATTGACCAAACGAATGGCTTCGGATTCACCTTCTGCGGCCAGGATCCTGGCTTGTTTGATACCTTCAGCTTTTTTAATTTCTGCCCGTTTTTGACCGTCAGCCGCTGTTTCCGTTGCGGTGGCAAAGTCAATAGCAGCGATCTTTTCATTCTCTGCTTTGACAACCTTGTTCATGGTTTCCTGGACATCCTTGGGAGGATCGATCTCTTTGAGCTCCGTACGGACAATTTCCAGACCCCAATCTTCAGTTTCACGTTCTAAGATCGTATGCAGATCGGTATTGATGCGGCCGCGCTCGCTGTTAGCACTTTTTAAGGTCATCGTGCCGATAATATTACGCAAGGTGGTCCGTGCCAGATTCACGATCTGCCATTGGTAATTGCCGACATTATATTGGCAGTTTTTGACACTTTCTTCATCCGGTTTGACTTTAAAATAGACCTGGGCATCGACCTTGGCATTTAAATTGTCATTGGTGATGATCTCCTGGGTCTCAGCGTTGACCAATTGCTCGGTGATATTGACGATGTACACATTTTCGACCAAAGGAATGATCCAGTTAAAGCCCAAGTTGGCAAAACGATTGTATTTTCCAAAGCGTTCGATGAGCCCACGTGAGGTCGGGCGAATGATGCGGATCCCCCCTAAAAAAATGAAAATGGCGAATAAGACCGGGATAAATAATGATTCCATAATGATCTCCTATCTGTCATTCCCGCGAAAGCGGGAATCTTTCTAATATGGATCCCCGATTAAAACATTCGGGGATGACCCCGCAAGGATAACTAGAAATATCCCCAGGGTCAATTGTTTAATAAATAATGTGTCAATAAACGTACACCAGCGCCGGTGGCACCGTGTCCGTAATACATGCGTCCCGCTCCTTCCGTGTATGAGCTTCCGGCAATATCCAAATGGGCCCAGGTCGTGCCTTCTGTAAACTGATGCAAAAATTCCGCCGCGGTAGATGCTCCCCCGCCTTTGATATTGCTGGTATTCTTAAGGTCTGCAATAGGAGATTTAATATGTTCTTTGAGTTCCGGATAAATAGGCAAGCGCCAGGCCCGGTCATCGGTTTTATTGGCAGCATCCAGCAATTGTCGAGCCAGCTCATCACAGTTAGAGAATAAACCGGAATAATCAAAACCTAAGGCCACCACACAGGCCCCGGTCAAGGTTGCCAGATCGATCATTTTAGCTGGTTTATAATTCCTGACGGTATAGGCAAAAGCGTCAGCCAAGACCAAACGTCCTTCAGCGTCAGTGTTACCGATCTCAACAGATTTGCCTGCATAGCCGGTGATGACATCGCCGGGTTTATAAGCTGCAGAGCCGATCGAATTTTCAGCGATCCCTAACACAAAAAGCAAGTTCTTTTTAATTCCTAAGGCCAGAACATTTTTCAACAGACCGCAAACAGCAGCGGCTCCCCCCATATCGATCTTCATGGTTTCAATGCTACCGGTGGGCTTTAAATTCAATCCACCTGTATCAAAGGTAAGGCCTTTGCCGATAAACGCCGTATAAGCTTCATTCTTATGGCCTCCGGCATAACGGACAATGATAAGCTTAGGTTCTTTATTACTAGCTTGATTCACCGCTAGATGGAAATTAAGACCTTTAGCTTTTAATTCCTTACGATTCAGGATCTCTAAACTAATGTTCTTTTTGGCTTTGGTAAGGCCCCGAACAATTTTCTCTAAATAATCAGATGTGATGGTGTCTGCATTATCATTGACCAGATCACGGGTCAAGCTTACACCCTCACAAATAGTAACAGCATCGGTAAATATTTTTTTAGCTTCAACAGCCATGGTTACTTGTCTGACCTTAATTGTCTTGTCATCTTTATCTTTGGATTTGTATTTATCCCAAATATAGCTGCCGATAATCACTCCCTCAATAATAGCAACAATGGCTGCATCGTTCTTGCTGTGAGGGACGATTTCAACGGTTTTGGCTTTCTGGAGATAGTTTGACAGAAAAGCCTTACGCACCTGTATGCGCAGATCAGTTAAAGATAATTTATCAGCCTTCCCTAAACCAACAAATAAAAAGCTCTTACTTCCTTCAAGGACAGGGTAAAGTTCCCCTTTTTCCAGGTCTTTTTTAAAACGAGAATGTATTTGACCGGCGGTCAATAGCACCACGGTTACGTCTTTATCATGGTTAGTGTGAGGAGAGAAAAGAATCATATTTTTCCTTTATTTACGCTTGGCAATGGCCACATATTCTGTTTTAGGTGCACCTGTATAGATCTGAAACGGTCTGCCGATCTTGCTGGTCGGATCCTGGATCATTTCTTTCCAATGAGCGATCCAGCCTGGTAGACGGCCTATGGCAAACATGACAGGGAACATGTTCAAAGGAATACCGATGGCCCGGTAAATAATACCGCTGTAAAAATCAACGTTAGGATACAGTTTACGTTCGATGAAATATTCATCTTTCAGGGCGGTTTCTTCCATTTGCTTGGCCAGATCAAGCAATGGATCCTGGATGCCTAATGTTTTAAGAAGATCATCGGCACATTTTTTGATGATTTTTGCGCGTGGGTCAAAATTCTTATAGACCCGGTGGCCAAAACCCATCAGACGAAAAGTATCGTCCTTATCCTTGGCCTTGGCAATATATTTTTGAACATTCCCGCCGTCTTTATGGATTATTTCCAGCATTTCGATCACTGCTTGATTCGCTCCTCCATGCAACGGTCCCCAGAGGGCACAAATCCCCGCTGAAATGGACGCATATAAATTTGCGTGCGCACTGCCCACCAAACGCACCGTTGAGGTTGAACAATTTTGCTCATGATCAGCATGTAGGATCAATAGCACTTGAAGGGCACGCACCACCTCATCGGTCAGTTTGTAAGGATGAGTGGGGGACGAAAACATCATGTTTAAAAAATTGGGCACATAACTTAGATCATACTTAGGGTACACAAATGGTTCACCAATAGATTTTTTATAGGAAAATGCACAAATGGTGCGAACCTTGGATAAAAGCTGAATAGCGATCCGGTCGATCTCTTTCTGAGTCGGGTTTTCTTTGACAAATTCAGGATAATAGGCAGACATGGCACAGACCATGGCCGAAAGGATGGCCATCGGGTGTGATGTTGATGGATAAGCATGAAAGAAATTGATCATATCCTCGTGGATCATGGAATGTTCATTGTAGGCCTCTGAAAAATCTTCGAGTTCATTTTGATTGGGTAATTTGCCATGGATCAAAAGATAGGATGTTTCCACAAAGGTGGATTTCTCAGCCAATTGTTCGATAGGAATGCCGCGGTAACGCAGGATCCCCTTATCTCCATCAAGATAGGTAATGGCACTTTTGCAAGCCCCGGTGTTGCTAAAACCCGGATCCAAGGTGATCAAACCTGTTTGCGAACGTAATTTGGCTATATCAAACGCCCGCTCACCTTCTGTGCCGACAATAATGGGGCATTCCAGTGTTTTTCCATCGATAATGACTTTGACATTGTCCGCCATAGGTGTCTCCCGGGTTTAGGAAAAATTAAGATCCGATGATTTTACTTTATCTAAAAAAGCCTCGTCCGTCAAATCCGAATGTATAGGTGTTATTGTAATATATTTATTCTTTAAAGCATAGGTATCTATGTTGTTATCATTCTTATGGACCGGTAATTTTGCGCCCATCCAGTAATAATGTTTGTCATGGGGGCTTTTACGCTTTTCAAAGATCTCATGGATCGGCTCTGTTCCCTGACGGGTAAAGCGCACACCTTTAGGTTTTCCCGGCGGCACATTCACATTAAGAAAGGTGCCGGCAGGCAGATCATTCTTATAAAGCCATTTAGCCAGTTTAGCCGTAAATTTGGCACTGGTAGAAAATTCAGGATCATCAAAGCAATTTAATGAAATGGCAAAAGATTTAATACCCATTAAAGTGCCTTCGCGTGCTGCGGCCACTGTTCCGGAATAAAACACGCTACAACCGTCATTGCCGCCGAAATTAATCCCGGAGATGACCAGATCAGGTTTCTTGCCCTTTAAAAGCACGCTGACCGCAAATTTAACACAGTCGGCAGGTTTACCACTGACAGCGTGCCCTTTGAAATGCTTTTCGGGTGAGACCTTTTGAGCAAAAAGAGGGTTGAAAAGCGTGATCCCATGTCCGACGGAACTCTGTTCTGTGGCGGGTGCAACAACGGTCACCTGCGCTATTTTACTTAATTCTTTATAAGCGGCATAAATGCCTTCGGCGTAGATCCCATCATCATTGGTCAGTAAGATATGCATGAGGTATTACTTGGCTAGCTTTCTTAAGACAGTTTGTAAAATGCCGCCGTTTCTCAAATAATCGACTTCAACCGGCGTGTCGACACGGGCAATAACATTAAATTTCTTTTGGCTACCGTCAGGTGAGACCGCTTCAAGAACTAATTCCTGACGAGGTTTTAAATTGTCATCTAAATTAACAAAATTGAAAGTCTCATCCCCTTTTAAACCTAATGAGGTATAGGTGTCACCCGCTTTGAAGACGCAAGGCAAAACACCCATGCCGCATAAATTGCTGCGGTGAATACGTTCAAAACTTTCCGCAATGACCGCACGGATTCCAAGTAAGGTAGTGCCTTTGGCTGCCCAATCCCGGGAAGAACCGGTCCCGTATTCTTTGCCAGCCAACACTATCAAAGGGACATGGCTTTCTTTGTATTTCATGGCCGCATCATAAATAAACATTTTTTCACCTGATGGCCAGTAGGTTGTCCACGGACCTTCAGTGTCAGGCGCTGTTAAATTACGTAAACGGATATTGGCAAAGGTCCCTCGGGTCATGATCCGGTCATTTCCCCGGCGAGCACCATAACTATTAAAATCTTTAGGGCTAACGCCTTGCTCCATCAAATATTTCCCGGCAGGTGAATCCTTGGCAATGGCTCCAGCCGGAGAAATATGATCAGTGGTAACAGAATCAGCCACCATCACCAGGCATCTGGCCTTTTTGATGCCATTAATAGGAGTGATCTCTGCCTTCATGCCAACAAAATAAGGCGGATTTTGAATATAGGTACTTGTATTATCCCAGTTAAAAAGATCTGATTTAGCGGTCTTAATGGCGTTCCAATTTTTATTGCCACGGTCAACATTTTTATAAGATCGACGGAAAATAGAAGCTTTGACAAATTTACGTACAGCTACGGCAATCTCTTTAGAGCTTGGCCAAATATCTTTTAGATAAACCGGATTGCCTTTTTTATCTTTGCCTATAGGTTCATGGTTGAGGTCAATATCAACACGCCCGGCCAAGGCATAGGCCACGACCAAGGGCGGTGAAGCTAAGAAATTCGCCTTGGTGTACGGATTCACACGGCCTTCAAAGTTACGGTTACCGGAAAGTACGGCGGCTGCAACCAGATTGCCTTGATTGATCGCATTGGCTACCGGCTCTGGCAATGGCCCAGAATTCCCAATGCAGGTCGTACATCCATAGCCCACAATATTAAATCTGATCTTTTCCAAATATTTTAACAAGCCTGCCGTTTTTAAATATTCTTCCACTACCTGTGAACCCGGCGCAAAAGAAGTTTTGACATAATGAGGCGGCATCAGGCCTTTTTCAACGGCTTTTTTAGCCAAAAGCCCTGCACCGATCAGTACTGACGGATTTGAAGTATTGGTACAGCTGGTGATGGCCGCGATAACAACAGATCCATGCCCTAAAATTTCGAGGTTACCATTTTGTATCGCAGCTGTCTTGGTTAAATCAGCTTGAGCCAAACCATAACCACGGGAAGCAATATCGGCTGTTAAAGACTGTAAAAAATTAGTTTTAAGATCTTTTAAAGGCACTCTGTCTTGCGGGCGTTTGGGGCCTGCCAGACATGGTTCAACGGTGGAAAGATCTAATTCTAAAATATCAGAATAAATAGATTCAGGTGTTTTTGCCGTATAAAAGAGGCCTTGGGCTTTATAATATTTTTCGACTAAGGCGACTTCCGAAGCAGTACGCCCAGAAAGTTTTAAATAGTTAAGTGTTTCATCATCAACGGGGAATAACCCGATCGTCGCACCATATTCCGGCGCCATGTTCGCAATGGTAGCCCTGTCAGGAAGAGGCAAGAATTTCAATCCTTCGCCAAAGAATTCCACAAATTTCTCAACAACACCTTTTTTACGCAAGATCTGTGTGACGGTAAGGACTAGATCAGTAGCTGTGACTCCGTCTTCGAGCTTACCTTTGATACGAAAACCCACCACTTCCGGCATAAGCATATAAATCGGCTCACCTAACATCACAGATTCAGCCTCGATCCCGCCAACCCCCCATCCCACAATCCCAAGACCATTGATCATGGTGGTGTGTGAATCTGTTCCGACCAAACTGTCAGGATAGGCAATATTATCCTTGCCGATCTTTTTCTTTAAAACACCTTTAGCCAAATATTCCAGATTGACCTGATGCACAATGCCTGTGGCAGGCGGCACTACCCTAAAATCCTGTAAAGCGTTCTGCCCCCATTTAAGGAATTCATAACGTTCTTTATTACGTTCAAATTCGAGAGTAACGTTCTCGCCTAAAGCTTTATTGGTTCCAAAAGAATCAACCTGAACAGAATGATCAATGACCAGATCACACTGCACCTGCGGGTTGATCTTTTTAATATCCCCACCTAAATGCTTCATCGCATCGCGCATGGCTGCCATATCAACGACACAGGGAACGCCGGTAAAATCCTGAAGGATGACACGGCCTGGTTTAAAGGCGATCTCATCTTTCTTTTCGTTAGGTTTCCAATTCACGATGGTGTTAATATCTTTTTCAGTGACTTGATAATTATCGAAATTACGAAGCGCACTCTCTAAAAAGATACGGATCGAAAACGGTAGTTTGGAAATGTCCAAGCCCCGTGTTTGGGCGAATTGAGGCAAAGAATAGATGATAAATGAGGAAGAATTGACTTTTAGCTTTTTGACGACGGATTTTTTTTCAAATAAGGCCATAGGACGATTCTAAATGCTAATTCGGACAATTAATATATAAGTCTGTCTATTATAAACAATATATTACCGACGTCAATAAAGACTATGTCTTTAGCATTGGATCAGGAACAAGGCCGGTTTTTTATCAATATTGACGGGGTTCTTCTTCCATTCCTTGATGCTCATCGTTTTGATGATCTGATGAGGGCTGGTGATGTCACAGGCTATGCATAGATTAGTTTTATCTTGGGCCACAGCCAATATATCTTCCAGGATGCTTTGATTACGATAAGGCGCTTCCATAAAGATCTGGGTCTGTTTTTCTTTGAACGAGCGGTCTTCCAGCATTTTTATCTTTTGCGCTCTTTGTTGCCGGTCTTTTGGTAAATAACCATTAAAGGCAAAGCTCTGTCCGCTCAAACCTGATGCCATTAAAGCTAAAAGGATCGATGAAGGTCCCACTAAAGGGATGATCTCGATCTTATTTTGATGAGCTAAGAATACTAGATCAGCACCGGGATCAGCCACGCATGGACATCCGGCTTCTGAAATAATAGCACAATCCCCTTCTTTTAGGAATTTTACGTATTCATGGATCTCTTGGGGATTGTTATGTTCGTTAAGGTCAAGAAAGCGGCAATCACTGAGAGGGAATTGGGCATTGAGGCTTTTAAGAAGCCGGCGACTGGATTTGGGTTCTTCAACAAAAAAGACCCGGACGTCCTTAATGGCGGATAAAATATAGTCAGGAAACAAATTCCCACTGTCTTCATTAATAGTATTAGGAACTAAATATAATTTGGGCAAAAGGCCCAATTGCTTTGAATTCATAAAGTTAAATTATTGCGAAGAGTGGTTTTCAATTACTAGCTCCCCATGTTTTCTCTTCATATTCAGAACGGCCGGAATTGTCATGGTACATGTGGTATTGAAAGGTGCTTTTAAGGTAATATTTTTGATGATAATCCTCTGCCGGATAAAAGGTCGTAGCCGGCAGGATTTGGGTCACAATGGGTTTATCAAACCGACCGGAAGCGGCCAAAGCTTTCTTGGATCGCTCAGCTATTTGCTTTTGCTCATCGCTATGGTAAAAAATGATAGTCCGGTATTGGGTGCCTTCATCAACGAACTGGCCGTTGACTTGGGTAGGGTCAATATTATGCCAATACAGGTCTAATAGTTTCTCATAGGAAACTTCTTTAGGATCAAATTCTATTTGTATGGCTTCCGCATGACCGGTACTGCCTGAAGAGACATCTTCATAGGTAGGATTGGTTTCATGACCACCGGCATAACCAACAGTCGTCTTCTTGACCCCCTTGGTATTATCAAAAAAAGGCTGCATACACCAAAAACATCCTCCGGCAAAAGTCGCTTTTTCTAAATGTGTATCGGATGGCATATCGGCACCCCTGGCTGAAGTTAAAAATGTTAAAAGGCCCAATATCAGTGTTATTGTAAGCCGTTTGTTCATTTTTGTTCCACAAACTTTAATGCCACAGAATTAATGCAGTAACGTTTTCCTGTAGGTGCCGGGCCATCGTCAAAGACATGGCCAAGATGAGCTCCACAGCGTGGGCAACGCACTTCAATCCGGTTCATAAAAAGACTCTCATCTTTTAAATAGGCAATATTGAATTTATTGATAGGCCTGGTAAAACTCGGCCAACCTGTACCTGATTCAAATTTATCTTCAGAAGAAAACAAGTCTAGTCCACAGCAGGCACATTTATATATACCTTTTCGGTGATTATTGACATACTCACCCGTAAAAGGGGCTTCTGTACCCTGTTGGCGGGTCACTTCAAATTGTGATGGGTTTAAGATCTTTTGCCATTCTTCTACAGTTTTGACTATTTTTTGAGTTTTAATAATGGAATTAGTGGAGGCATCATAAACCTCGATGGTATCTTGGGTCGGTTGTGACATACACAGGCCTCCGTTGAAGGTCATTATTAAAATCAAGATCAGGGAAATTTTATTCATTATTCTGTTATTTTAGTATTGTCAATTGAGCCAATGCTTGCGAGAATTCTTGGGGTGTCACAAAGCCTATGATCCTGTTTATTTCCTTACCACTGCTGTCTAAAAAAATAACTGTTGGTAGTCCTTCGATCTCATATTTCTCAGCAATTTTTTGCACTTGGGGATCATCCTGATCTGTCATATCCATTCTTAAGGTAGTCACTTGAGCAAGCTTATTTTGGATCTCAGGCAGAGAAAAAACAGTTCTATCCAGATCATGGCAGATCGGACACCATTCAGCGGAAAAATCGATCACCACAGGTTTTTTGTTGGCTGTGGAATCTTGTATCGCCTGTTGGCTATAAGGTTTCCAGGGAAACGGATGTGTTGGCGCCTGTTGGCAGGAGCTGAAAACAAAAATCAAAAATAATAAACTAATTAATATTTTCATGGCCGAGATTATAGCATAGAACTTTTATCTTTGCGAGGGGCAAAAATCAGGAAGCGATCTTAACTCAAGCTATGATCTGGCCTATCGGAAGCTCTCTGGTTTAAACCCAAGATCTCCGGGAGATTGGTCACGGGAGTCATGGTGCGGATCTTAAACGTAGCACCGGTCACTTGAGCAGCATCAATTTCAATTCCATTAAAATTAAATTTAAAATCCTCCCCTTCTTTTTTTATCTGCATACTCATCTGCGCAGGGTTTAGATCAATACCACCTTTTGTTTTATTAAATTCTACCTGCTGGACTTTATTTGTAGGTATTGAAGAGTTCTCAACTGGGGCACCTATGATATTAGTAGATCCATCTACATTATTAGTTGGCGTTGGTTCTGTATTATCATCGAACTGGGAAGGATGGTGGAAATTAGCTATTAAAGAATGCAACACAAGTACCGCCGGAATGCCAAACAACAATTGCATTTCTATTTTGAATTTCTTCTGTCTCCATGTTTCAGTTCCAGGAGGCAAGAATTGTTCGCGTTGATTTGAAGGAACCAATAAGGATAGAAGCTCCTCTTCACTCTGATCACCAGAGCTTAATGCATATTCAAGTGCCAAGATATGCGTATCGATCTTTTGACCGCTTTTTAACATTACCCATAACATTTGTACTGCTTCCGAAATAGGTGATCTAGGCGGCAAAGAAGCCATAACTTCAGGAAAAGGATCGACACCATCAAGAACTTTATATCGTATCACATTCCTTAGCCGATTAAATTCTTCTGTTGATAAATGTTTATTCCTATTTTCATCGATTATTCTTACTTGCCCTCCATTCATCGCCTTATCCGCTGGCACAAGAACAGTCTTGCCAGGTATGGCGCGACTAAAATATAGATTTCCTAAATTATCCAGACTTGCAACAAGCGGATAACCTCCCGCATCCAAAGATATCTCACGATGTTTTCTAATCTTATACATATGATCAGTACCTTCAGAAGTTATTAATTCGTAGTAAACATCTTCAGTACCATACCTAAAACGGCTAATTGAAAGACGAACATCAGGATGTCCTTTTGTATGCAATAGAAAGTGGCGTATGCTTTGACCGTGCATGCCGATAGGATGTTTTAACAAACCAATGCTGATCGGCAATTTAGTCATCATCCCCTCATCAATGATCAAATACCTGCCTACAAGCCTGATTGCTTCAGGACTAAGACCATCCATGCTTTTTTCAAACGTTACTTTGTAAACATCCTTTCCTTTTGTGATCCCTCGACTGGCAAAATTGGGATAGGCGTCCTCTTCTATGGGCGGTGTTCCATTAGGGATATAGAGAATTTTTGTCTTATCTGTAGGTAATACGTCTGATTTTAATAAGATCAGCCCATGTGCTTTAAATTGAACATTAGTAGCATTTAAATTTTCACTTGAAAAACCAGCAAGCATTTCTTTTAAAAGAACAAACATCCTTTTTTGCAGCTCAACATTCTCGCTTATATCGGAAATATCTTCGCCAAATAATTGATGATGTTTCTCCTTCTTTTTATCCGGAGTTTTAGCAGGTAGTTTTGTTCCTAATTTCTGCGGTGGTTGAGCAGGATTAAGACCACTCGCTCCAAGCTCTCCAATGGACATCGCCATATCACCGCCTACCCGTACTAATCGATCTGCTTTTAACGCAGTAAATTGTGCGGGGTCAATTTTGTCTACAGGAATAATTGAGCGATCCATGTCATAGGCTGCTACCCCACCGGAGAAATATTTCCGAGGAATTCTTCCCCCTACTTGACCCTCCCCGCCAGGGGGAGGGAAAACAGGCTCTTCTTTAATGTAATTGAAAACGCCTTTTTTGAAGGCTTTGATGTATTGTTGATAGATATATTCAACATCGGATTGGTTGTTTCCCTGGGGCGCTTTCAGTTGCAACCCTACATTGGTTGGCAACCTGCTGGGGGACACGTTCTTGGTTGTTCTGACTTGAACATGTCCCCTGGTTGGCGTCAAGCCTTGTATTTTGTTACGATTGGAATAGACTTTATTGATGATGCTGTCTTTGATCTTTTTCTTATACCATGTAGCTAAAATGAGAGAGTAAAAGACTTGGCGCAGTTGGGCGAAATTTTTACCTTCATTGACTTCTTTGGTTAATGCCGGGATGACGATCTCGCGGACAATTTGACTGCCTATGGAATTAACATCTTCATTTGTCGAAGGGTTGTTCCCCTGGGGTGCTTTCGCATTCAATGCTCCCTTGCTTGGCAAACGGCTTGGGGACACGGCTAAAGCCATGTCCCCTGGTTGGCTTTGGTGTTTGGACAGCGATAGATAATCTTGCTCCAGCATGACTTTTAAATGATTTTCTAATATAAAGGCCACACCATCTTTTTCATAAACAACAGCCTTCTCAGGGATTATCCAGACTTTATTGAATGTGTTGATCGGGATATTGGTTGTTCCATACTTGGCTTGGGCTTGAGCATAGACCTTCTTCCAGAATTCTTTTCCTATCTGATTTTCTGGGTAGATCAATGAAGCGGTGATCTGTTTTAGAATATAATCTTCAGCCAGAAGATCACGGCCCATTTCAGTTTGGCCGAATTCTTGTGGGACTATGCGATTTTTTTCATAAGGTGAAAGATTGACCCACAGGTCTTTTTCAGGGATCGTTAAAGAGGCTAAAAAATATTTGATTAATTTTTCCGATTCTTTTTGTAGTAGAGACGCCATTAATGGCGTCTCTACGGATAATCCGGAATCACCTCTATCTACGAAGAAATTAAATTTAAAAGGGTTCTGGGGATCTAATTTTATGCCTTTTAGCACAGGTAGATCGAACTTAGAACTTAGATCGACCATTTCCCCTGGCGCAGGTAAACGAAATTCATTGGCTTGGGCTAAAGGAAATGGGCCTAAAGTACTGACTATAAATGAAAGTAAGACAAAAAAATAAATAGATTCTTTTACTATATAAAAAATGAACTGGATGACATATGTAGGCAATGGGGTGCTTTTCATACTATTTAAAGTATGTCTTATATTTACATGAAAAACAAGGTGACATGACTGGTTTTGGGAAAGCGTTTCCTTAGACGATAAAAAGCAGCGAAGGGAAATATTTAAAATTTAATAAAAATATAGTAGGGCAAAGCCCCCAAATGTAGTATAATTTCAGTATGAAAGTTGTGATCCTAAACCCTTCTTTTGGGGATGATTTTGTACGTGTAGCCCGTTGGGCAGCTAAGTCCCGGGGGCGTGTCCAGCGCCATCCGGAGTATCTTTTGACCGCGGCCCAAGTCCTCATTGATGCTGGTCACGATACTCATTTTATTGAAGCTGCGGCACGCAATTTTACAGCCCAGGAATCTATTGATTCCGCCGTTAATCTGAAGCCTGACCTTTTGGTCATGCATGTCACCACCCCTTCCATTTATTCTGATATTGAGCAAGCAAAGATCATCAAATCACAAGCTAAATGCAGGATTGCTTTTGTCGGCCAACATGCCACTGCTGAAGTTGATAATACCTTTGAGATCGGCCGCGGGGTCGTTGATTATATCTTACCCCGTGAATATGATCATACTTTGCGTGATCTGGCTGATGGTATCGCTGACGATAAAAATTTAGGTCTATGCTGGATAAAAGACGGCCATGTCATTAAGAACATGCCCCGTCCTGATATCGATGTCAACGAGCTTCCCTTCCCTGCCTGGCAATTGATCGAGCCCGAATGGTATCCTGACGGCGGCAAGAAATTCCCTTTTTTGACCTTGATCACTGGTCGTGGTTGCAACAATGCCTGCACTTTTTGCCGTGATCCTCAATTGATGTATGGTTATAAATTACGCAGTCGCCGGGCAGACCTTGTAGTCGCTGAGATGGAATATGACCTAAAACTTCATCCACAGATCCGTGAGATCATGTTTGAGACCGATACTTTTGCGGCCGATCGCCAGCATGTCATTGATGTTTGCAATTTGATCATCGAAAAAGGCATCAATAAACGCATTAGCTGGTCATGCAATATGCGCGTCAACACTGACCTAAGTCTCTTGCCATTGATGCGTCAATCCGGCTGCCGAATGTTGATGACAGGATTTGAATTTGGTACTGATGAAAATTTACGCGTCATCCGTAAAGGCGGCGTTTCCATTGATATGGCCCGTGAATATTCCAAAGAAGCCCATCGCCTTGGTTTTACCATTCATGGCTGTTTTATGATCGGCGCTCCGGGTGAGACCAAGGAATCTGCCCGTAAAACCATTGATTTTGCCAAATCCATGCCTTTGGACACGATCCAGATCACTGGTGTAGCCTCCTATCCCGGCACATCGCTTTATAAATGGGCCAAGGAAAATAATTATATTTTAGCCAAGGATTGGAAGGATTGGCTGACTGAATGCGGAGAGCAACGCACCTTGCTTTCATATCCCCAATTCTCTCATAAAGACATTGATGAACATATTGACATAGGCCTTAAAGAATTTTATTTAAGGCCAAAACAGATCTGGAGCATGTTCATCTCTATTAATTCGGTGGGAGATTTCTTGCGAAAATTACATGGATTTAAAGCATTCGTCCATTATTTTGCCCAAAAAATGTCAAGAACGATCCAAGGCAAGGCGCTCAAAGATCAACCAACCACTAAATTCTTAAACCGCACTGTCCGTGTGCGCACTGAAAATCAAAATATCCCAGTGTTGACACCGGTTCACTGATTTGGTATATTTAACGACACAATAAAATTAATAAGGAGATTCATATGGCTCATATCGTAACTGAACCTTGTATCAAATGTAAATACACCGACTGTGTCACTGTTTGCCCCGTTGATTGTTTCCACGAAGACGCGGAAATGCTGACCATTGACCCGGAAGTTTGTATTGACTGCGGTGCTTGTATCCCTGAATGCCCTGTCCAGGCGATCTATGCTGATTCAGATCTTCCTGAGAAATACAAAAGCTTCACAGCTCTAAACGCTTCGAAATCCAAAGAATTGCCTGTCATCACTCAAAAAAAGACCCCCTTGGCTCCGCCAAAATAAAGGTCCTATGAGTCTGATCGAACAATTAAACGCTAAACGGCCGATCAAGGGTGTTTGGGATTTGGGAAGATTTGTGCTGGCCTTTATCATGGGCAGCATGGGTATTTTTCTGCTAAGCACCCTTTTTCTCCAATTACTCGGCATAACAGCTAATACACCTTTTCGTATAAGGATACTCTCCTATATACCTTTTATCCCGTTTGCCTGTAGTTTTGCAACGTTGATCTTTGAAGTATTTCAACGCCTAAGACCAAAATGTAAGAATGAATGGGATTTTTGGATGATCATGCTCAGTTTTTCATTGGCGGGTATGTTCATCATGCCCGTGCGTAAGTTCATCTTTCATTTAGTGGGAATTACCGTTAAAACACCTCTTTGGATCAAGATCCTCGTCTATATCCCCATTATTCCGCCCACGTATTACGTAGGATTAATTATCTTTGGCACACTTCTTGGCCAATCGTCTTTTTTCTTAGGGATGATAGCCAAAAGGATCAATTTTCTAACCGGTAGGAAGAATATACAACATTAAAAAAGGCTTAATCAGTACTCTCTTGGTCGTCGTTAAGCTTGAGGTAGAATATAAAGCATTAAATAGACTAAAACACCTGTTGCTGAAACATAGAGCCAGGTTGGATAAAGCCAGCGGGTAATACGGGTGTGTTTTTCATACTCCCCTTTTAGGGCATGGCGGATAGCCATGAGAATAAAAGGAACGATCGTTACGGCTAAAAGCGTGTGTGGGATAAGGACAAGCAAGTAAATTATCTTTAATATCCCCTTTCCTGGATAATGTGATATCCCTCTCGAAGTTAAGTGATAATAAAGATACGCACATAAAAATAAAGATGAGCAAGCAAAGGCACAGAGCATCAGTATCCGATGCCTGATACGGTCTTTATTCTTGATAGCTATCCCTCCCAGGATCAAAAAGATTCCTGCAGAGGCATTAAGGCTGGCATTAATTGTTGGCAATAGCGGTGGATGCATAGTATATATAGCGGGTCCTGTCTCGGCGTTGCTGTTCAAGTGCTCCTAATTGAAATGCGTAAAGGGAAGCCTTATAGACGCTGATTTCCCTTATTCGCCCTAACATCAGTCACCGTCCGCCCCTGAACATCAATTCCGAGCCACCCGCCGCAATTTTAATTAACTAAATATCCCATCTGCTATGATTAAAACCAATAGTAGTGGAAGATACATGATAGAAGCCCCAAGAACTTTGCGCGCGTCTATATTGGATTGATTACGTTGAAATAGAAATGCTGTATATAAGACCCCTATACCCAAAACTAAAGCTCCCCAAAAATATATTTTTCCGGACATGCCCATCAAGGAAGGCATCAGCGAAAATGCAACTAAAAGAAAGCTGAATGCAGTGATCTGTGAGAAGGTAAATCTGCCGTCGGGATACACAACGGGAAGCATTTTAAATCCTGCTTTTTTATAATCTTCCTTTAATAACCAGGCAATGGCGTAAAAATGCGGATGCTGCCAGGTGAACATGATCAGAAACAGTATCCAAGCGCCTGGATCTAAATGATTGGTGGCAGCAGCCCAGCCTCCCAACGGCGGAATGGCCCCAGGAATGGCCCCAAAGGTGGTATTTAGCCAGGTCAATCTTTTCATGGGTGTATAAATAACAATATATAAGAAACAGGTTAACAAGCTTAAAAAAGCGGTTAGTAAATTGACCTTCCAGCAAAATACCAATAAACCGATAAGGATCAAACTTAGGCCAAAGCTCATGGCTTCTTCCGGCGATATAACGCCCATAGGAATGGGACGTTTTTGGGTGCGCTGCATAAGAGCATCAACATCTCGCTCCAGATATTGATTAAGCACTGATGCTCCCCCGCAGGTCAATGCAGACCCGATCAAGGTCCAAAGAAGTAATATGGGATTTTGAATACCGTGATCGGCAAAATAAAAACCTAAGGCCGTGGTCACAAGCACCATGATCATAATGCCTGGTTTGGTCATGCGCCAATATGCTTTATATAAATTAAGAGATTGCTTCGTCACTTCGTTCCTCGCAAAGATACTTTTTATTATTTGAATGATAGTGTTTTAAATTGACGCCAGGTCAAGGGAGTTGAGCGTAAGACCATCAAGAATGTTAAGCCCAAAACAATGGCTCCGGTGGTTACGTGGCAAGTTGTTGTATAGACCTCTTTATGCGTTAAGACAGTGGATATCCCTAAGGTGATCTGCAAGATCACAGCCATATTAAGCCAATACAAGGTCTTGAGGATCAATGGACGGTCTAAACATCTTTCATAGGCGATCTTGTTAAGCCATAGGATATCTATTAATATCAAAAGAGCCCAGAAGCGATGAAAAAGACAGATAAACACCTGCCCCATATTAACGGGATCAAGATTATTCTCAAAACGCCAGGCATTGATCCTGTTAAGCCAGACTTGATCAAAAGACGGTAGAAGCGTCCAGCCCATGGTAGGAAAATCAGGTACTGCCAAACCTGCCTGAGCATGACGCATGATATTACCAATGATCAATTGAAGATAGATCATCACCATTAAAAAAATGGATAATTTCAAAAAAAGAGGGTCATAGCTTTCTTCTTCTATAGTCCAGCGCTGGCGCCTTTCCTTGGACAGGGCATAGGCAATTAGAATAACGATCAATAAAAATGTTTGGGCCAAGACCCCATGAAAGGTGGAAAGCCATACCGGTAAAAAAAATTTAACGGTCAATCCACCTAAAACCCCCTGAAGCACCACTGTCACAAAAGCTAAAATGCCTAGACGTTTGACCCACACAGGCATATCTTTAATGCGAAGTAACCAAACAGTTAAGGTTAAAGTCAGAAGTCCGACGATGGATGCCAACATCCGGTGGGTATGTTCGTACTTGATCCCCCCTGCCATTTTATTGAGAGGATAGGCAAACATGAATTTACCATAGGTGGTTGGCCAATCAGGCACAGATAAGCCTGATTCAGTGCTTTTAACCAAAGCTCCGAGGGCAATTAAAAACAAGGTTATGATGCAAAGAAATTTTGCATAACGCCTTAAAAGTATGGATTGTGTCTGCATGGTTTAAATTTTAAGCAATTTCATCAAGAACCAGAACATTCCTGCTATCAAGAATATAGCAGATAAGATCCCAACTAGCATGTAAAAAAACTCTTTTGGTTCAATACCTGGATTCATGATCTCAGTGCGATCAACACCATTGAGAGACAAGACATAGGCTTCAAGGTCAGCAATTTGGGCTTGAGTTAAGGCATGAGCATCACCAAAGTTGGGCATATTGGGCCCACCTTCGGTATTAGGTATGCCATGCTGGATAAACTGATCAATATGTAAAACAAAACTCTGTGGATCAGCGTTAAAAACGTTACGGTCAATAGGATTAAGCGACGGAACCCCTTTGGGCGCATTAAATCCAGGAGTTGTTGGGATGCCATGCGGCCCATGGCACATGATACAAGATTGATGAAAAAGAATAGCTCCGTGTTCTTTATCTCCAATTATACCGGTCGATCCAACAGCATAGCTATTGGCAGGGGCTGCTGAAGATCCTTGAGCTTCAGCTTGAGCTTCTGTCATTCCCGCAGGCAAAGGTGCTGCCTTTCTCGTCGATAAACTTTTTAAGAAAACGATCATGGCATTCATTTCAGTATCATTAAGACGACTGGCAAATGAAGGCATAATGCTTAAAGGATTATGCGCCTGTGGAGCGATCAGTTGAGTTTTAAGCCAGTCTTTGGAAGGCATATCTTTTTTAATGGCCAAGATCAAATCTGGACCAGGCTTATTGCTTGAGTAACCTTGGACTGTATGACACTGAAGACAGCCTTTGGCATTAAATAACTGTTCTCCATATTTTACCAAGGCGCCTTTATCTGTTGCCCCATTCGCTGCAGGAGTTGGCGGCTGCAGTGCAACAGCTGCTGAAGGTTTTAAGCCCTCCAGAAATCCTACTAAAAGGTCTACCTTTTTATCACTCAATTGAGAATATGGAGGCATGATCGTACGGGGGTTATGCGATTGCGGAGCAATAATTTGATTGTGTAGCCATTGATGAGTACGATTATTGCCTTTAGCCATCACCAGATCAGGTCCCTGCTTATTGCTGACAAGCCCTGTTATCGTATGGCATTCCGTACAACCTAATGTATGAAAGAGTTCGCTGCCTGTAACTTTTTGATTTATATTCGCCGTGACAATAGCACGTTCAAGGTCCATGCTCGGTAATTTCTTATGTGTTAAAGCCACTATTGTTTGATTAGGATGGTCCATTTGGGAGACTTCCGCGGGGCTTCTATAAATATAGCCAAGCCAGGTCAAATATAGGATCACGGCAACAAAAGCAAAACCAGTTAAAACAACAAATCCACGTTTAAAAGGATTCTTTTCAGGGCTGCTATCAACGAAAGGTAAAGAACCAAAAAGTAGGACGATCATCAAAGGTACGCCGGCGGTACCTAAAGGTTCCAAAGGACCTGGAAGAAATTTTAATATCTGATAGAGAAACAAAAAATTCCACGCTGGTTTTGGTGTGATCAGGGTATCCATGGGATCTGCTAAACCAGAAAATGGGGCCGGAAAAAAGGCGGAAAGAAAAACCAGCAATAAAAATATCAACAATGAGACCAAAACATCTTTAAATATTTGTTCCGGCCAGAAGAAACCAACTTTCTTACGTTTTTCTTTATCCCATGGGCCAGACTCGCCGTAGGTACGAAAAGCGATCAAATGCAGCATGACAAACCCGGCGATGGCCGCAGGAAGAATGGCCACATGAAGAACATACATGCGCAGCAATGCCATTTGTCCCATTTTGTTGGCGCCTTGCAATATAGATTGTGTAAAGGAACCGACGATAGGGACTGAGCCGGCAATTCCAATACCCACCTGCCCTGCCCAATAACCGTTTTTATCCCATGGAAGGACCGGACCGGTAAACATAAACAAAGCTGTTAAAAGGATCAGCACAATACCAATGAGCCAGACCATCTCTCTAGGCTTTTTATAAGAACCCCAGATAAAAACGCGCAAAGCATGAAGGCCCACGATGATCGTAAATAAGGTGCCGCCCCAATAATGAATACCATGGACAAGCCAACCATAGGGCACTTGCAGGCGCAGATAACTTAAGCTGGAATAGGCGTAATCAATGGTGGGCACATAATAAAAAAGTTGCCAAATACCTGTGACAATTTGCATGGTCAAAAGGAACATGCAAGCAGAGCCTAAGGTATAGGAAAATCTTGTGCCTCCGGGGATCTCTTCATGAAGAAATTCAGTAAAGAATGTGACGAGTCCTGTGCGTTCATTGACCCAATCTTTAACCTGATGTAGTAGAGGTGTTTTAGGAGTTTTCATAAAAAATTACACCTCAGTCTTTTCTGGAACGCCTGCTTTAAACAATTCCCATTGAACATACAGCTCTCCACCTTCTATTTTATAAGGAAGGGTGTCTAAAGCTCTGGGGGAAGGTCCACCAATACATTTGCCGGTTTCATTAAAAACACTGCCATGACAAGGACACCTGAATTCATTTTCAACAAAGGTATAACGGCAGTTTAAATGCGGACATAAAGGTGAATAAACTGTCGCCTTGTCCGCAGCATGTTTGATCACCCAAATATCATAAACAATATTACTGGTTATAAAAGCCTGGATATCAACATCCTCAAAGGTCATCTTCGTCGGTGCTCCTATGGGCAAACCCGGAAAATTAGGGACTTTAATGAATTTCTTTTCGTTGCCTCCATTGGAAGATGGGATCAGAAAAGAAACAAACGGGATGGTAAGAAAAATGGTCATAAAGCCTAAGATCGCGGCTGTTATCCCTTTGATAAAATTACGTTTTTGAATGTCCTCAGGTTCCTGAGATCGTGGAGTAGGGTCGTGTTTAGTCATGGATTCCTTTGTTTTGCTGTATCCATTGGTCAAAGTCAGCCTGGCTCATCACATTTATTATTCCCCGCATACGGTAATGGCCTGGGCCGCATAATTGGGAACAAGCTATTTCATATTGTCCGATCTTATTAGGAGTAAACCACACATGCGTGGTCATGCCTGGAATAATATCCTGCTTAACACGCATGGCAGGCACTCCAAAACTATGGATAACATCCTTACTGGTTAAGGTGATAATGACCGGTTTATTCACTGGAAGATAAATTTGATTCATGGTCGTGATATTATCTTTGTTGTCAGGGTCATTGGGATCAAGCCCCATGGGGTTGTCATCCAGGAACCTGGCGCTGGCGCGGCCAAATTTCCCGCTGGGACCTGCATACCGGATATTCCAGGCAAATTGCTGGGCCACTACCCTGACTTCCAATACATCTTTGCCTGTAGGCATCCCCGCCTGGTGGACAGCCCAAAAAGGAATTGAAAAAGCAAAAAGAAGCAAGAATTCAACGCCAACCACCACCCATTCAACGTACGAAGAAATTTGATGAGGAAGATGGGTGTGGGCAACCTTTGCACCTTTTTTTTGACGGAATTTGATCAAGACAAAAATAAAATAGGTAGCCCAACCTATAAAAAGTATAAGGACCAAGCCATGGATCAAATACATTAAAGTATCATTGTCACGACCTTCTACTGAGGCTAAAGGCTGCATGGGAAGAAGCTTTTGAAGGATCGTGTCCATAGATCAATAAGTGGTAAATTCACTGGGTGTTCGGGGAGAATACGCTACATCCCAAGCAGGCCAGAATAAAAGAGTTAAAAAAACAACCAGGGTCAATAATAAAACCAAATGAATGGTTTTTTTCTTTGTCATCAGGTGCATGAAGAAATACCCCAAGATAGTCGCTTCACTCACCGCAATCAATACAATAAGGGCAATACCCCATGTTCCTAAATGCAAATGATGGATACCAAGGATCAGGCCTGTCATGGCAATGATCGTAAAATAGATCTGGATATCTCTTTTGAACTCAGATGGACTCAGGTTTTGTTTCATCATTAAAATAAATACAGGGTTGAAAATAAAAAGATCCAGACAACATCGACAAAATGCCAATAAAGACCCGCAACTTCCACACGATTAATAAACCATTGTTTATTTTCCGCACGAAGATACATCCCCGGCCCGGCATAATAAATATTAACAGCAATGCCTCCTATAATATGCAAGGCATGCAAACCGGTTAATAAAAAGTACAGTGCCAGAAATACGCTTGTTTTAGGAAATTCATGATGGCTAAAATGCTGATAATACTCTACCCCTTTAAAACACAAAAACAGAATGGCAAAAATTATGACCAGCCACATGAATTTCTTGTACTTCACTATATCATCAGCTTTAAGGGCCACCCAGGCACGGATAAAGAATATACTGGATGAAAGAAGAATAACGCTGTTTAAAGCGCCGATAGGAACATTAAGATATTCAGATTGTACCGGCCAGGAAAATGACCCGACCCTAAGAAGAATATACGCGGAGAATAATGACCCGAAAAGCATGATCTCTGAAGCCAAAAAGAGCCAAATACCGAATTTGGCGTTATACAGGCCTGTATCTTCGCGGGGTATAACCTTATAGGGAACCAGATCTGAATCGTGTATTTTTCTTAACATAAGTTAAATTTCTTTTTGATCTTGAGGGCTGTAATCTTTAGGCGCTCCTTCAAGGCTATAACTGTACGGGTCACGGTAAACAGTTATGGGATGAGTAAAATTTCCATGTGGCGGCGGTGTTGGAGTGGCCCATTCCAAGGTAGCAGACTCCCATGGATTATCTGATTTAACTTTCTCACCATTGAAAATACTATAAAAGAAGTTAAAAATAAACGGGAATTGAGCAATGGCCAGGACATACGCGGCCCAGGTGATAATAACATTCCAATAAAGCACATCATGGGCAAATAAATAGGTTGCTCCCCCGTCATACATCCTGCGGTTTACTCCCATCAAGCCTTGGATCAACATAGGGAAGAAAACTAAATTCATCGTGATCAATGTAGGCCAAAAATGTAAATGTCCCAACATGGCATTCATCTTGCGTCCGGTTGCCTTGGGGAACCAATAATAGATCCCGGCAAACAAGCCCAAAATGACACCGGGCGCAACTACATAATGAAAATGCCCGATCACATAATAGGTATCATGCAAAGGGATATCAGTGGCTGCCAGACCTAAGGGCAAACCGGTCAAGCCTCCAAAACCAAACATGGGTAAAAATGCCAAAGCAAAAAGCATAGGGGTATTGAAACGGATCGACCCTCCCCAAAGGGTTATGAACAAGGCTGATATGATAATGATGGATGGGATCGAAATGATCATCGTCGTAGTCTGAAAGAATGCCGTGATGTTGGTCCCCATTCCTGTTAAATAAGTATGATGTGACCAGACAATAAATGACAGAAAGCCTAAAAAGATAACCGAATAGCGCATCATATCAAAACCGCTTATATTCTTTCGGGTATTGCAGGCAATGATCTCTGTGACAATTCCCAAAGGCGGAAGAATGATAACATAGACTTCCGGATGGCCCAAAAACCAGAATAAATGCTGCCATAAAAGCGCATTGCCTCCCCCGCTATAATTCGCTATTTGACCATTCACAAACAATCCACTGGGTATAAAAAAGCTGCTTCCCAGCAGCCGGTCAAACAATTGTAAAAATGCCGCCCCTTCAAGCGGTGGGAATGCTAAAAGCAGTAAAAAAGCGGTAACTAATTGGGCCCATACAAAAAATGGCAGGCGTTCAAAAGTCATGCCCGGAGCTCTTAACTGGAAAATGGTAACTATAAAATTCACAGAAGAAAGCAGTGAAGATATGATAATGATAAACATGGCAAAAAGCCAAATGGTCTGACCGTCATGGGCAATGTCTGACAAAGGAGGATATGATGTCCAACCATTACCTGCAGAACCACCCGGCAAAAAGAAACTTAAAAGCATCATGACGCCGGCAACAAAAAACATCCAAACGCTAGCCATGTTCAATCTTGGAAAAGCCATGTCCTTGGCACCGATCTGCAATGGCACCAAATAATTCCCAAAAGCTGCAAAGCCTAAAGGAACGACCCCTAAGAAAACCATGATCGTCCCGTGCATGGCTCCCAATTGATTATAAAATTCGGGAAGCATTACGCCGCCTGGCATATTGATCTCACCGAACATCTTCCCTATAAAAGGCATCGGCTGCCCGGGATAAGCTAATTGCCAGCGCATCAGTAACATTAAGAAAAATCCGAAAAGTAGAAAAAACAGGCTCATCAACAGGTATTGAATACCGATGGTCTTATGATCTGTGGAAAAAATATATTTCCAGATAAAAGAGTCGTGATGAGACAAATCAGAGGAATTTCTGTGAGATGAATTGGGGTTACCGCCCATTTAAATTGTTCTCCAGGTATGTTCTAAACAGGAATAAAACTATACCATAAATCTTAGAAAGGTAAATATTTTTATGAATTTATTTTGAGAGAATTCTTTGTTCTTTTACGAAAATTTAGAAACAAAACCGCGAAGGCCGATAAGACGGCAATAACAACAACCAATAAAGCATATACAGCGTAATTGTACCCTTGAGTGAGGGGAGACGTGGGATCTCCAAAACAAACCGCGCAGAAAACCATCTTACAAAACTTTCATTTTTTTAACAAATTGTATCAAATAGATGACCAAAGCAATAGCAACAATAAAAGAAATATATCCCCCAATGGTGTAGGCATGATCTAACAGCCAGAATCCAAAAACCACCGATAATAGGATAGAAATAACAATAAGCAAAACGTGGATATTTTTAATGCCCATAGCGTAGGCCTCCTGCTTCTAATATAGCACTATTTGGCTTGCGAAAAAGTGAAATTTATTTTTTGGGTAGCACTATCAGCTACAGTTACGGTGGCTGTTTTGCTTTCTAATTTTTCATGCCAGGCTTCGATCTCATAGGTTCCGGCAGGTATATTCTTAATTTCAAATTTACCATCAATGCCAGTCACGGCAAAAAAAGGATGCTCCATTACCGCCATCCATGCCTGCATCCATGGATGAACATCACAGCGGATCGGGAACATGAACTCTGGTTTATCAAAAGACACTTCCATTTCTTTGCGGAAATCAGGCATGGACGCGTTAAATTCGGGGTTAATTTGGCACATCGCATGCACATTGTGAAGAGTACCATCGGGATTAAGAAATTTAACCTTCTGGCCCACCATGACCCCGATCACATGGGGAGTATAATTGCATCCCCCTTGATCGATCACGGCATCTTTGGTGGGAGGAGGATAGCTGTTTGTGCTCAAACCGCTTTTAATGTACACAAATACATTACCTAAAGTATTATTATCCCCCACCATGATCGTATGTGACTGAACATTGCCTTTATTGACCGCATAACAAACAGGGTCAGCATCCATGTGGATCAGTTTTGCGTGAGGCAGCACTCCATCATACTTGACCGTCCCTACGATCGTCCCGTCAGCATAAGCATGCGTACAAAGACTGATGCCAAAAATAATTCCGAATATTTTTATTCTTAGATGATCCATTGATTGATACCAAAGATATACCATAAATTGAGCGCGATGGCTGTACCTTGCTTTATTTGGTCAAGCAAAAAATCTTTAGCATTCTCTTTGGTGACCAGGCAAACTTGAATATCTTCCGCGTCTTCTAGGGCCTGAACGGGATTTTGGTTGGCAGGTAAATTTTCATCAACTTCGATATAAATCACCCTGCCGCTTTCATTGATCATTGAGGCACCGGTCTTTAAAACAGGACTTACATCAATGATCTTCCCTACATACCCGGTTTCTTCTTTTAACTCGACCAAGGCATGATCAGGGTCATTAAATCCTAAGCCTGCCGGCAAGGCAATGATATACCCATCTAGGGCCGGCCGGTATTGTTTGATCAGGATAAAACGCTTGGAGGGCATGAGCCGGGCGACGATCACCACACCCACGGTTGAACGTTTGCGATGAACACATTCCCAGCTTAATTCTTTACCTTCATTATTTTGATAAATGATCTCACTGACTGAAAGCCATTTACCATCATAAACAGTTTTTTCGTTGAGCTTTTTCATCATTGGACTGCGGTGGCTTGATCCGCTAACAAAGTCACGTTATGCTCGAGATCAACCTCTAAAATACCACTAGTGATCTCATAGGCACATTCAACCTTGCCTTGTCGGACACGGGCACGCCCGGCTTTTAACGTTGATATTAAAGGCGTGTGCTGGCTATAGACTTCAAAGGCACCTTCAGTACCGGTCACAGCAATGGAGTCAACCATGTCTTCGAAAAGTTTTCCGCTGGGCGCGACTATGGATAATTTAAAACTCATATGATTATAAAGTCTTTGCCTTAGCAATGACGTCGTCAATACTGCCTACCATGTAAAAGGCCTGTTCCGGAATGGCATCATGTTTACCTTCTAAAATCTCCTTAAAAGAACGGATGGTTTCTTCCAAAGGAACATACTTACCCTTGATACCTGTGAACTGTTCTGCCACATGGAACGGTTGAGAGAGGAATTTTTGGATCTTGCGGGCGCGTTCAACAGTCAGGCGGTCTTCCTCTGAAAGTTCATCCATACCCAAAATGGCAATGATATCCTGCAACTCTTTGTATTTTTGCAGGATCTCCTGCACACGGCGGGCGATCTTATAATGCTCTTCTCCGACGATCTCAGCGGCCAAAATACTTGAAGTTGAAGTTAAAGGATCAACAGCCGGGTAAATCCCCAGTTCCGCGATCGGACGTGATAATTCGGTGGTGGCATCCAAATGAGCGAATGTCGCTGCCGGTGCCGGGTCTGTATAATCGTCCGCAGGGACATAGATGGCTTGAATGGATGTGATCGAACCATTTTTAGTGGAAGTGATGCGCTCTTGCAATTCCCCCATGTCCGTACCTAAGGTTGGCTGATACCCTACTGCGGATGGGATACGGCCAAGAAGAGCTGATACTTCTGAACCGGCTTGGGTAAAACGGAAGATATTATCAATGAACAACAAAACGTCCTGATGCATTTCATCTCGGAAATACTCTGCCACTGTCAATGCAGACAAAGCCACACGGGCACGCGCCCCTGGAGGTTCATTCATTTGACCATAAACCAAGGAAGTTTTATCAAGCACCCCTGCCTCTTTCATCTCTTTAAAAAGAGCAGTACCTTCACGGGTACGTTCCCCGACACCGGCAAAAACAGAATATCCTCCGTGTTCTTTGGCAATATTATTGATCAATTCCTGAATGATAACAGTTTTGCCGACCCCTGCTCCGCCAAAAAGACCGATCTTTCCACCCTTACGGTAAGGAGCCAAGAGATCAACGACCTTGATACCAGTCACCAGGATCGCCGTAGACGTATCTTGTTCATCGATCTCCGGGGCCGAACGGTGGATGGGCATATACTTAGCCGCTTTAACTGGTCCTGCTTCGTCCACAGGTTCTCCTAATAAATTCATGACACGGCCCAAGGTGCCTACACCCACAGGCATCAATATTTCATCTCCTGTATTTACAACCTCCTGACCGCGCACTAAACCTTCGGTGGTATCCATGGCAATGGTACGTACAATGTCCTCTCCCAAATGCTGTGCCACTTCCAAAGTTAAATTTCCTGAAATATCACTGATAGATCTATTAGTTGCTTTTAAGGCCGTGTTGATCGGCGGCAATCCTTCCATCGGGAAAGAAACGTCTACAACGGCACCTAAAACTTGAACGATCTTACCGGTGATCTTTTGATTGACTTGATCCATAAATAACCTTTCTCTATAAGATCCTTCGCCAGTTGGCTCAGGATGACGTTCAACATTTATTGAACGTCATTTTAACGCCTCTGCTCCTGAAATAATTTCAATTAATTCCGTTGTGATCGATGCTTGACGGGCGCGGTTTCGCAGCATTGTATAGCGATCGATCAAATCCACGGTGTTCTGTGAAGCCTTATCCATGGCGGCCATGCGTGCCCCATGTTCACCGGCGGCATTTTCAAGCAAGGTAAAAAAGATCTTGAAATTCAAGAATTTTGGTATCAAAAAATATAATATTTCCTTCTCTTCCGGTTCATAAGAGTAGTCTTGTGACCTTAACGGTTTCTTGCCCGTGCCCTGATCAGAAGCAGTAAAATCAGAAGCATCTAAAGGCAGGATCTTTTCGATCATGGGGGTTTGGGACAATGGCCCATCAAAACGGTTATAAGCTAAATAGATCTCCTCATATTCACCCTTAATGAAAGAATCAGTGATATCTTGGGCCAACTCCAAGGCATCCCCAAAATCCGGCTTTAGAGTGATGTTCTCATAATACTTATGGACCTTGGCGCTTCGCCTGAAAGACATAAATCCCCGTCGACCACAAAAACTCATGCCGATATTTGTATACTTATAAGGGTTCTCTGTGACCCAATGACGTGTTTTTCTGATAAGATTATTATTAAAACCACCGCACAATCCCTTGTCAGATGTAAATAAAACAACCAAACTGCGAGTGACCGATCGTTTAGTTTTGAGCAAGGGATGATTGGTCGGCCCACAGCCGGATAAACGCTTCATAAGCCCAGTAAGCTTTTGAGCGTATATCACCGAACTGACTTGGGCTTTATGGGCACGCTTAAATTTACTGGCCGATACCATTTTCATGGACTTGGTCATTTTTTGCGTATTTTTTAGCGAAGTGATTTTTTTATTAAATTCTTTAATACCGATCATAGCTTCCTTGAACTATCCTTTAAATGTACTTTTGACTTCCTCTAATAATTTTTTCAACGTGTCCTTGACCTCATCGGTCATAGCCAGGGTTTTATTGAATAACTGCACAAAGGCATCATAACGGACGTCTAATTGAGCGGATAAATATTCTTCAAAATCCCTGATCTTATTGACAGGGATATCATCCAAATACCCATTGCTTCCAGCAAAGATAATCGCTACCTGTTTAACGACCGGTAAAGGAACATTAATCCCCTGTTTGATGATCTCCATCAGGCGTTTGCCCCGATCAAGTTGTTTGCGGGTAGCTGGGTCCAGATCTGAGGCGAATTGCGAGAAAGCCGCTAATTCACGGTATTGGGCCAATTCCAAACGCAATGAACCTGCGGTTTGTTTCATGGCTTTGACCTGAGCATCTCCACCTACGCGGGAAACAGAAAGCCCTGCATTGATAGCCGGTCGTTGGCCGGCATTAAAAAGGTCGCCTTCAAGGAATATTTGTCCATCCGTAATTGAGATCACATTAGTCGGAATATAGGCAGATACGTCACTGGCCTGAGTTTCAATGATGGGTAAAGCAGTTAAAGAACCTGCGCCCTTTTTATCAGATAACTTTGCCGCACGTTCCAAGAGACGGCTATGGAGATAAAAAATATCCCCTGGATAAGCCTCACGGCCTGGAGGTCGTCGTAAAAGAAGGGATAGCTGACGATAAGCCTGGGCTTGTTTGGTCAAATCATCATAAATGATCAAGGCATGTTTACCGTTATCACGATAATACTCTGCCATGGCGGTACCCGCATACGGTGCTAAATATTGCATAGGCGCTGGGTCAGAGGCAGTGGCGGCAACAATAGTTGTGTACTCCATGGCCCCGAATTTACGCAAAGTTTCATAAACCTGTACTACCGTCGATCTTTTTTGGCCGATGGCCACGTAAAAACAAAACACTCCCTTGCCCTTTTGATTGATGATGGTATCAATGGCCAAGGTTGTTTTGCCTGTCTTACGGTCCCCGATGATCAATTCACGCTGACCGCGGCCAATAGGAGTTAAGGCATCAATGACCTTGATCCCTGTTTGCAAAGGTTCATGGACATTTTTACGGTCAATGATGCCTGGGGCCTTAAGTTCAATGGGGCGCCAAGTACTGGGTGCGAAAGCGGGTTTACCATCAACCGGAGCACCTAATGCATCGACAATGCGCCCTAGGAGGGCCTCTCCTGCAGGCACAGAGGCGATCTTGCCGGTACGTCTTACCTCGTCGCCTTCCTTAATATTAGCATCTGAACCGAAAATGGCCACCCCTACATTGCTTTCTTCCAGGTTCAAAGTAATCCCTTTGGTGCCATCAGAAAATTCAACCAATTCACCAGCCATCACATTAGCCAAGCCAAAAACACGGGCAATACCATCTCCCACACTGAGAACAGCTCCCACTTCATAGGTTTCCACCTTGCTTGAGAAATTGGCCAATTGTTGTTTAAGGATTGAAGATACTTCATCGGGAATTAATTGTTGGGACATAGTGATAGATCCTTTTTAAGCTGATTGTACGGCCTGTTGATAAAAACGATTTAATTGATTTTTAAAACTATAATCATACATTTGACCTTTGATAAATACACGAAAGCCTCCGATCAAGGAGGGGTTAGTCGTCCATCTAGCCAATATATGGTGCTGAAATTTATCACTTAGACGCTGATTGAAAGAAACTTTATCAGCTTCTTCGATCGGCAAAGCAGTGGTAACATAGGCCCGCAATTGATTGGTACTTGCCAAATATAAACGATCAAAGGACTCCGTGATATTAAGAAGAATACTTAAACGTTTTTTATAAGTAACAAATAAAATAAATTTAAGGCTTAGCTCAGGGATCTTGCCCTCAAACAAAGCTTTTAGGATAACACAGCGTTCTTCATAAGAAAGTATAGGATTGTTCAAGAACTGATGAAATTCCGATAGATCAATGATCAGTTTCCTGATATCAGTCAACGAGACTTGCACAGCCTCAAGACATTTCTGTTCTTGGGCTAATTCAAAAAACGCTTTAGCATAACGATCAGCAGTTTGGCTCATACAATTCTACATGTCCTTGATAGCCTGATTGATCAGATTACGATTCTTTTCCGTGTTCAAATTTTCTTTAAGGATCTTTTCAGCCAGGGAAATGGCTGTTTGAGCGCTCTCTTTTCTGATCGTATTGCGTACGCGTTCATATTCGCCTTGGATCTCCTGTTGGGCGCTGTTGATGATCTCTTCAGCACTTTTTTTAGCCCGCCCTTCGATTTGGCTTGCCAACTCAGTCCCCGCCTTACGGGACTGTTCAATGATGACATTGGCCCTTTCCTTGGCCTCAAGAAGGATCTTACCTTTAGCCAGTTCAACTTCGGCTAATTGCTTATTGACCTTATCCGCATCCTCCAAAGACTTACGGATATAATCTTCTCTCTGCTTTAACCCTGCCAAGATCGGTTTCCAGGCAAATTTATGAAGGATCACAAGCAAAGCGAAAAATGAGATCCATGTAAGGATGACAAGGGTGACATCAGGGCTCAATATTCCCGGATGTTGGGTTTCTGGTGTTGGCATATATAAACCTCTCTAAAATTAACCTTTAAGCGCTAGATAACAGAACACGACGCCTAAGAGCGCCATCCCTTCAACAAGGGCCATACCAATGTACATCAATGTTGTCAATTGTTTGGCCATTTCAGGCTGACGAGCGACCGACTGGATGGCAGAAGCAAAGATCAAGCCTACGCCCAAACCCATTCCCACGACCGAGAGACCGATACCGGCACCCGCGGAAACCTGTCCTAAATGCTGTGATATTTCTGGTGGCATACAATTTCCTTTCTTTAGATTAATGTTCCGGATGATACATTTGTCCGATAAAAACAGCGGACAGTAATATAAAAATATACGCTTGTAAAAGGGCTATAAAAACTTCCAGGCAATACATGAATACAGCTAAAAACAACGCCGGCAAGGCGATCCAGCCAAAAATAATGATCAATCCCAAAAACGACATAATGACCATGTGCCCGGCGATCATATTTGCAAAAAGCCGGATCATTAACGCGACACTGCGCACACAGATGCTCGCGATCTCAATGATCACAAAAAACGGGATAAGCCATTTGGGCAGCGTTGATGGGATCAACGCATGCCACATCCCTTTAAGCCCATTGCGCGCCAGGGTACCGAACACAAGCAGGACAAAGATCAAAAAAGCCAAAGAAAACGTGACATTGATATTCGCTGTTGCCGTTGAAAAGATCGGTATAAGCCCCAAAAGATTAAGGGTCAAGATAAAGAAAAAGATGGTGCATAACATCGGCGTAAACTGAAGACCATCTTTCTGGCCCAAATTAGGTATTGCCACCTCATCACGGATAAAAACAACCAAAGCTTCCAAACAATTGGTCATGCCTGTGGGTACACGTTGGTCTTTTCGGTAAAAGACCAAAAAAAGCATGATAATAACAAAACATCCGATCAATACCATCAATGCATGGCTG
>Ga0302320_10002845_pt1 | contig 40488 bp, 40 predicted proteins | sample Bog_T0_3_FD_202130 | JGI IMG/M metagenome (GOLD analysis project Ga0302320, IMG submission 202130) | Peat permafrost microbial communities from Stordalen Mire near Abisko, Sweden - Bog_T0_3 | ecosystem: Environmental > Terrestrial > Soil > Wetlands > Peat | place: Sweden: Abisko, Stordalen Mire... | reverse complement strand
CCCCCGGCGTTAAACTTTTAGGCTTTTTCCGGGCTCCGGTCTTACCGGGCCCAATCTCACAGGCCGGACCCTATCCGGCCCTGTTCAGGTCCGGCCGCGTTCGCGTCCGGGAACAGGGCCCTCGGCCAAGGAAAAACCAAGAGGAGCAAGACCATGGCCATTGAAGTGACCATTAAGACCATGCTGGAGGCCGGCGTCCATTTCGGCCACCAGAAGCGCCGCTGGAACCCGAAGATGGCGAAGTACATCTTCGGCGAGCGCAACGGCATCTATATCATCGACCTGCAGAAGACCGCCATCCGCCTGAAGGCCGCCATCGAGTTCACACGCGGCGTCACGGCCAAGGGCGGCAGCGTGCTGTTCGTGGGCACCAAGAAGCAGTCCCAGCTGCCCATCGCCGAGGAAGCCGCCCGTTGCGGCATGCCCTACGTGAACCAGCGCTGGCTGGGCGGCACCCTGACCAATTTCGCCACCGTGCGCCGCTCGCTGCTGCGCTTCCGCGCCCTGAAGAAGAGCAAGGAGGACGGCTCGCTGTACCGCCTGCCCAAGCAGGAGGTCATGGTGAAGGAGCGCGAGCTGGAGCGCATGCAGAAGAACCTGGGCGGCATCGAGAACCTGGTCCGCCTGCCCGACGCCATCTTCATCGTGGACCCGCACAAGGAGCGCACCGCGGTGGCCGAGGCCAAGCGCCTGCACATCCCCATCGTGGCGCTGTGCGACACCAACTGCGACCCGGACGAGGTGCAGTTCCCCATCCCCAGCAACGACGACGCCATCCGCGCCATCAAGATGATGTGCTCGGTCATCGCCGAAAGCGCCAAGGAAGGCCGTGAGATCGCCGGCGGGCCCGCTGAGGTCGCCGAGGCGGAGATGGAGAAGGCCCAAGAAACAGAGGAAGCGGCCGTCAAGGCCTGATAGACCCAGACCACCAGCATCCAAGCGCGGCGGCTCCCGCGCCGTTCCCGGCAAGGGGCCGGGGGCGGGCGGCCGCCGCGCTTCGTGCATGAAAGGAACCTTTTAAATGAGCGCTATCACAGCGGACAAGGTGAAGGAACTGCGCGAGAAGAGCGGCGCGGGCATGATGGAATGCAAGAAGGCGCTGGAACAGAGCGCCGGCGACCTGGACGCGGCCATGAAGTGGCTGCGCGAGAAGGGCGCCGCCTCGGCCGAGAAGAAGGCCGGGCGCGCCACCGCCGAGGGCCTGGTGGCCTTCCGCATCGCCGGCGGCAAGGCCGTGATCGTGGAAGTGAACTGCGAGACCGATTTCGTGGCCAAGACCGAGAAGTTCCTGGCGCTGGTGGCCGACGCCGCTGACGCCGCCATCAAGGCCAGCCTGCCGGCCGACCCGGCCGCCGCCGCCGCCGCGCTGGCTGGCGACAAGGCCGCCGACGGGCAGACGCTGGACGCGCATGTGAAGGCCACCATCGCCGCCTTGGGCGAGAACATGGCCCTGGCCCGCGTGGCCAGCCTCAGCGTCAAGCAGGGCTTGCTGGGCAGCTACCGCCACAGCGACGGCAAGCTGGCCGCCCTGGTGGCCCTGGAATGCGGCCAGGCCGCCTCGGCCGCCAAGCCCGAGGTCATCGAGCTGGCCAAGAACCTGGCCATGCAGGTGGCCGGGAACCTGCCGCCCGCCGAAGTCGTCTCCCGCGAGCAGGTCAGCCCCGAGCTGATCGCCCGCGAGAAGGAGATCGCCTTGACCCAGGCGCAGCAGGCCGGCGCCGGCAAGCCTCAGGCCATCGTCGACAAGATCGCCGAGGGCAAGGTGAATAAGGTCCTGCAGGAGATCACCCTGCTGGAGCAGCACTTCATCATGGACGGGAACCTGAAGGTCGCGGACCTGTTGAAGCAGGTCGGCGCCAAGGTCGGCGACACCCTGACCGTGAGCGGCTTCGCCCGCCTGAAGGTCGGCGTCAAGTAACAGGGAACCAGGACGTGGCCGCCGCCCGCTCAGGGCGGCGGCTCCCATTGAAGGCGCCCCATGCCCCCCAAGAAGGCCCGGCCAAAATTCAAGCGCGTGCTGCTGAAGCTCAGCGGGGAGGCCCTGGCCGGCCCGCTGAAGCAGGGCATTGACGCCAACACCGTGGCCGGCATCGCCGCCCAGGTGAAGGAAGTGGCCGACCTGGGCGTGGAGCTGGGGCTGGTGATCGGCGGCGGCAACATCTTCCGCGGGGCCACCGGCGAGAAGGGCGGCCTGGACCGCGTCACCGGCGATTACATGGGCATGCTGGCCACCATCATCAACGCCCTGGCCCTGCAGGACGCGCTGGAGAAGCAGGGCTGCGTGACCCGCGTGGTCACCGCCATCGAGGTGCAAAAGGTGGCCGAGGCCTACATCCGCCGCCGCGCCCTGCGCCACCTGGAGAAGGGCCGCGTGGTCATCTTCGGCGCCGGCACGGGCAACCCCTATTTCAGCACCGACACCGCCGCCGTGCTGCGCGCCATTGAGATCAACGCCGAAGTGGTGATGAAGGCCACCCAGGTGGACGGCATCTACAGCGCCGACCCCAAGAAGGACCCCAAGGCCACGCGCTTCAAGTCGCTGACCTTCAAGGAGGTCTTCTCCCGCCGCCTGAAGGTGATGGACGCCACGGCGTTCACCCTATGCGAGGAGAACAACCTGCCCGTGCTGGTCTTCGACCTGCACAAACAGGGCAACATCCGCCGCGCCGTCATGGGCGAGGGCGTGGGCACCCTGGTCAACTAGATCAAACCCAACTCACAGAGCCGGACATGCTGGACGCCATCATCAAGGACAGCCGCGAGAAGATGGAGAAGACCCTGGAGTTCATGGTGCGCGATTTCGGCGCCGTGCGGACGGGCCGCGCCAATCCGGGCATCCTGGACCAGGTGCGGGTTAACTACTACGGCGCCGAGACCCCGCTGCTGCAGCTGGCCAACGTGGGCGTGGTCGAGGGCCGCAACCTGGAGATCAAGCCCTACGACACGTCGGCCTTGGCCGAGATCGAGAAGGCGCTGTTCCAGGCCAACCTGGGGCTGACGCCGCAGAACGACGGCAAGCTGATCCGCCTGAGCTTCCCGCCGCTGACCGAGGAGCGCCGCAAGGAGCTGGCCAAGGGCGTGAAGAAGCTGTCCGAGGATGCGCGCGTGTCGCTGCGCAACATCCGCCGCGACGCCAACGACAAGATCAAGGCCAAGGCCAAGGCCAAGGAGGTCAGCGAGGACCAGGGCAAGGACGCCGAGGCCCAGGTGCAGAAGCTGACCGACGCCGAGATCAAGAAGGTCGACGAGATCGCCGCCAAGAAAGAGCAGGAAGTCCTCACCCTGTAAGATCCCCCCGCCCCTTTCGCGCAAGGCCGCCATCCCTTGAGCGCCGCCCCCAAGATCGACCTTCCCGACCCCGCCCGCCTGCCCCGCCACGTGGCCATCATCATGGATGGCAACGGCCGCTGGGCGCGCAAGCGCGGGCTCCCGCGCGTGGCCGGCCACAAGGTCGGCCTTGAGAGCGTGCGCGCCATGGTGAAGGCCTGCAGCGCCTGGGGCATCTGCAACCTGACCCTTTACGCCTTCAGCACCGAGAATTGGCGCCGGCCCAAGGATGAGGTCAGCTTCCTCATGCGCCTGTTGCAGGCCTACCTGAAGCAGGAGCTGTCCGAGCTGCACGAGAACCGCGTGCGCCTGCGCGCCATCGGCCGCCTGCAGGACCTGCCCGCCGCCGCGCGCCTGGAGCTGAAGCGCTCCATCGCCACCACCGCCAAGAACGACGGCCTGGCGCTGACGCTGGCGCTGAACTACGGCGGCCGCCAGGACATCATCGACGCGGCCAAGAAGGCCCTGGCCCTGGTCAAGCGCGGCAAGCTGAAGGCGTCCCAGCTGGACGAGGCCCGCTTCACCAGCCTGCTGTCCACCCAGGGCCTGCCCGAGGTGGACCTGGTGATCCGCACCAGCGGCGAGCTGCGCCTGAGCAATTTCCTGCTGTGGCAGACCGCCTACGCCGAGGTCTACTTCACCCCCACGCTGTGGCCCGATTTCCGCCAGCCCCAGCTGGCCGAGGCTTTGCACGACTTCGCCCGACGCGAGCGCCGTTTTGGCGACATCGCGCCCCGCCAACCCTAGGGGTCCCCTTCGTGCTGCTGCGCTTCCTGTCCGCCGGCGTGATCCTGCCCGCCTTCCTGTGGCTGCTGTTCTGCTATCCGCTGGGCTTCCGCGTGTTCATCCTGGTGGCCCTGCTGCTGGGCTACGAGGAGTACCGCCGCCTGATGGCATACAAGGGCCTGCGCTTCTCGCCCTGGCTGGGCCTGCTGGCGCTGCTGATGGTGCTGACCCCGCCCACCCTGGGCGTGGACCACATCCCGGCGGCCCTGGCCCCGCTGCTGCAGCGCTCGGGCAGCCTGGGCTTGGCGGCCTTCTTCGTGGCCGCCGCCCTGTGGCGGGTGGCCAAGGCCGACCTTGAGCAGGGCCTGTTGCGCTTCTTCGCCGAGCTGGGGGGCCTGGTCTACCTGGGGCTGCTGGGCCTGCACCTGCTGAAGCTGAACGCCTTGCCCTACGGGTCGTGGTGGTGCTTGCTGGTGTTCTGGTACGCCTGGGTCTACGACAGCGCCGCGCTGTTCGCCGGCAAGGGCTTCGGCAAGACCCCCTTCTCGCCGCTGTCGCCCAAGAAGACCTGGGAGGGCTTTTGGGGCGGGGTCGTGGGCAGCGCCCTGGTCAGCGCCTTGATCCTGCCGCATTGGATACCCCCAGAGCTGGGGCTCAGCGCCTGGGGCTACGCCGCTTTGAGCATCCCGGCCAGCGTGCTGGCCCAAGCCGGCGACCTTTTCGAGAGCATGGTGAAGCGCTTCTCCGGCAAGAAGGACTCGAGCGGCCTGATCCCGGCCCAGGGCGGCTTCTTGGACAAGATGGATTCCAGCCTGTTCGTCGCGCCCCTCATCTATTTCGCCGCCACCACGCTGGCGGACCTGCACTGGCTGCCCTGATGAGCCAGCCGCACGGCCATGCGCACGGCCCCCGCCGCATCGCCATCCTGGGCAGCACCGGCAGCATCGGCACCAGCGCCCTGAGCGTGGCGGCCCACCTGAAGGGCCAGGTCAAGATCACCGCCTTGGCCGCCGGCCGCAGCGCCAAGGAGCTGTGGGCCCAGGCCAAGGCCGTGAAGCCCGCCTATGTGGCCCTGAGCGACGCCGAGGGCGGCGCCTGGCTGAAGGCCCAGGCCGCCAAGCTGCCGGCCAAGGGCTGGCGTCCCAAGGTGCTGGCCGGCCCCGACGCGCTGGAGCGTGTGGCCGCCGAAGCCCCCGCCGACATCGTGCTCACCGCCGTGGTCGGCGCCGTGGGGCTGAAACCCACGCTGGCCGCCATGAAGCAGGGCCGCCACATCGCCCTGGCCAACAAGGAGACCTTGGTGGCCGCCGGTGAGCTGGTGGCCGCGACCGCCCGCAAGCACAAGGTGTGGCTGCTGCCGGTGGACAGCGAGCACAACGCCATCTTCCAATGCCTGGAGGCGGTGCCCCAGCCCGGCCATGTGAAGCGCCTGGTGCTGACGGCCTCGGGCGGGCCCTTCCGCGGCATGGGCGCGGCCCAGCTGAACGCCGTGCGCGTCGAGCAGGCCCTGAAGCACCCCACCTGGGCCATGGGCCCCAAGATCACCATCGACAGCGCCACGCTGATGAACAAGGGCCTGGAGGTCATCGAGGCCCATTGGCTCTTCGGCCTGGGCTACGACCGCATCGACGTGGTGGTGCACCCTCAAAGCGTCATCCATTCCATGGTCGAGACCATCGACGGCAGCCTGCTGGCCCAATTGGGGCCCACCGACATGCGCCTGCCCATCCAGCACGCCTTCACCTGGCCCGACAAGCGGCCCCACGCCATGCCCGCCCTGGACCTGTTGAAGGTCCCCGCCCTGACCTTCCAAGCCCCGGACCTGAAGCGCTTCCCCTGCCTGGCCCACGCCTATCGCGCCGGCCGCGCGGGCGGCGCCGCCCCGGCCGTGCTGAACGCCGCCAATGAGGTGGCCGTGGACGCCTTCCTGAAGGGCCGCCTCAGCTTCGTGGGGATCCCGGCGCTGCTGGGGCGGGTGCTGGAGGCCTACCTGCGCAAGCCCGCCGCCCAGCGCCAGGCCGGCACGCTGGCAAAGGTGCTGGACGCCGATGCCTGGGGCCGCCGCGCGGCCGGGGAACGTTTGACCCTGAAAGGGAAGCCATGAGCGAAGAGACCCAAGCCCCGCCGCAATCGCCATGGTGGCAGACCGGCGCCTTCCTGGCCGTGGCCACCGTGCTGCTGATCAAGGCGCCCTACACCGCCGCCGCCATCGCCTTCCTGGGCTTGGTGGTCTTCGTGCACGAGGGGGGGCACTTCCTGGTGTCGCGCTGGCAGGGCATGCGGGTGGAGATGTTCTCGCTGGGCTTCGGCCCGGCCCTGATCAGCTTCAAGCGCGGCGGCACCATCTACCAGGTGGCGGCCATCCCGCTGGGCGGATTCGTCAAGCCCGCCGGCGAGGACCCCAAGACGGATGAGGACATCGCCAACGCCAAGCCCGACGAGTTCATGGGGCGGCCCTGGTGGAGCCGCTCGCTGGTGCTGCTGGCCGGCCCGCTGATGAATTTCATCTTCCCCGTGGTGGCCCTGACCCTGGTCTACGCCACGGTGGGCCGGCTGGACCCCTGGGGCCCGCCCATGGTCGAAGCGGTGATGGCCGACAGCGGCGCGGCCCAAGCCGGCCTGAAGCCGGGCGACCTGGTCATCCGCATCAACGGCCTGCAGGTGGGCAGCACCTCGGCCCTGGCCAGCCTGGTGGACGCTCAGTCCCGGCTGGCCCTGGACCAGCCCCTGTCCGTGGACCTGCTGCGCGCCGACAAGCCCCAGACGCTGAAGGTGCTGACGCGGCTGAACAAGGACGCCGGCAAGTACCTGATGGGCGTGCAGGTGCGGCCCAGCCCCCCGCCCTTCAGCACCACCGTGCGGTCGGCGGGCGTGCTGACCCCGGCCGAGAAGGCCGGCTTCAAGCCCGGGGACGTGGTCCTGAGCGTGGACGGCCAGCCCTTGAAGGACGGCTTCAGCTTCGGGCGCCAGTTCGCCGACGCCAAGTCCGACCCGGTGCCCATGGCGGTGCGGCGCGGCGGCCAGTCGCTGACGCTCAGCGCGGCGCGCAAGCAGCCGGTGCCCGACGCCTTCGACCCCGAGCTGGTGGGCCTGCTGGGCCTGGAATTCGAGCCTGCCAACGGCCTGTCGGCCGACCGCCACGAGCGCCTGTCGCCGCTGACGGCGGCCAAGGTGGCGCTCATCGACACGCTTTCGTCGGCCACCGCCATCGTGCTGGGGCTCAAGGAGTTCGTGCGCGGCAAGCTGAGCGCCCGCGACACGCTGGGCGGGCCGGTGGCCATCCTGCGGATGGCCAGCCAGGAGGCCGAGCGCGGCTGGGAGGACCTGCTGAACCTGATGCTGTCCATCAGCCTGACGCTGGGGCTGATGAACCTTCTGCCCATCCCGCTGCTGGACGGCGGCACCATCGTGTACTGCATCATCGAAGGCGTGCGCGGCAAGCCGCTGCGGCTGAAGACCCAGGTGGTGCTGCAGAACATAGGCCTGGCCTTGATCGGCTCGCTGTTCCTTTTCACGCTGGTCAACGACCTTCTACGCTGGGCAGGGCACTGACATGGACATCACGCGCCAAAAGAACTACTCCGACTGGTACCAGGAGGTCATCCAGGCCGCCGACCTGGCCGAGAACAGCATCGTGCGCGGCTGCATGGTCATCAAGCCCTGGGGCATGGGCGTGTGGGAGCGCATGCAGCGGCTGCTGGATGACGAGATCAAGCGCACCGGCCATGACAACTGCTACTTCCCGCTCTTCGTCCCGGTCAGCCTGTTCCTGAAGGAGGCCGCCCACGTGGAAGGCTTCGCCAAGGAGATGGCGATGGTCACCCACACCCGCCTGCGCATCGTCGACGGCAAGGTGAAGCTGGAAGGCGAGCTGGAGGAGCCCTTGGTCGTGCGCCCCACCAGCGAGACCATCATCGCCGAGAGCTTCAGCCAGTGGATCCAGAGCTACCGCGACCTGCCGGTGCTGATCAACCAATGGGCCAACGTGGTCCGGTGGGAGCTGCGCCCGCGCCTGTTCCTGCGCACCACCGAGTTCCTGTGGCAGGAGGGGCACACGGCCCACGCCGACGCCGCCGAGGCCCAGGCCGAGACCATGACCATGCTGGAGGTCTACCGCCAGTTCATGACCGAGAAGCTGGGCCTGGCCCTGATCACCGGCGAGAAGCCCCCCCACGAGCGCTTCCCCGGCGCGGTCAGCACCTATTCGCTGGAAGCCATCATGCAGGACGGCAAGGCCCTGCAGGCCGGGACCAGCCACAACCTGGGCCAGGGCTTCGCCAGGGCGGCCAACATCCAGTTCCAGGACAAGGACGGCCAGCTGCAGTTCGTGCACACCACCAGCTGGGGCAGCAGCACCCGCATGATGGGCGCGCTGATCATGACCCATTCGGACGACGACGGCCTGCGCCTGCCGCCGGCGGTGGCCCCGGCCCAGGTGGTCTTCGTGCCCATCATCCGCGAGGACGCCGACCAGGCGCCCGTGCTGGCTTTTTGCGGGGCCGCGGCCAAGCGCCTGCGGGCCCAAAAATTCCAGGGCGAGGCCGTGCGGGTCAAGGTGGACGCCCGCGACCGCAAGTCCCAGGACAAGCGCTGGGACTGGGTGAAGAAGGGCGTGCCCCTGATCGTGGAAGTGGGCCCCCGTGACGTGGCCAAGGGCGAGCTGTGCTGGATCGACCGCCAGGCCATTCAAAAGAAGAATTTCGAGCCGGTGGACGCCTTCGTGGAGAAGGTCGAGGAGCGCCTGAACGCCGTGCAGGACGGCCTGAAGGCCGCCGCCGACAAGATGCTGGCCGACCACCTGCGCACCGACATCAAGGATTACGCCGCCTTCCGCGAGCATTTCAAGAAGAAGGCCGACTGGCTGGGCAAGCCGGGCAGTGCCGGCTATGTGCGGGCCTACTGGTGCGGCGAGGAGGACAGCCTGGCGCCCCTCTCCGACCTGGGCGTCAGCGTGCGCAACATCCCGTTCGACCAGCCCGCGGCGCCGGGCGTGTGCGTGCTGACGGGCAAGCCGGCCCGGCAAGAAGCCATCTTCGCGCGTGCCTATTGATGACAAAATTAAAGGTCGCGTTCTTCACCGACACCTACTATCCGCAGGTCAACGGCCTGGTCACCAGCATCGTCACGAGCAAAGCCGAGCTGAACAAGCTCGGCTTTGCCGTTGAGGTCTACGCCCCCTATCTGGGCCCGGCCGAGGATGGCCCGGACATCTTCCGCCTGGGCGGCTTCGTCTACATCCCCCAGCCCGAGTACACCTTCGTGCTGCCTTGGGGCAAGGGCTTCCGCCTGGGCAAGCTCAAGCCCAGCGGGGTGAAGCTGATCCACAGCCACGCCATGTTCGGCAGCGGTTTTGTGGCGCTGCAGTGCGCTTTCCTGCAGAAGCTGCCGCTGCTGATGACCTACCACACCCTGTTCGAAGACTACGTGCACTACTTCCCCTACCTGCCGGCCAAGCTGGTGAAGTGGGTCAACAAGGTGCTGACCAAGTGGATGTGCGACCGCTGCAAGCTGGTGATCGCGCCCACGCCGGCCATCCGGGACGTGCTGAAAGGCTACGGCGCCAAGGGCCGCATTGAGGTGCTGCCCACCGGCCTGAACGCCGAGGTCTTCGCCAAGGCCGGCGCCAAGAAGGCCGACTATGGCGTGGCCGAGGGCACCTTGCTGCTGAGCTGCGCGGGGCGCACGGGGCGCGAGAAGAAGATGGACCTGCTGCTGGAGGCCTTGGCGAAGGTGGACAAGGACGTGCCCGCCTGGAAGCTGGTCATCGCCGGCGACGGCCCCGAACGCGCGCATCTGCAGCAGCAGGTCGAAAGCCTGGGCCTGAAGGACAAGGTGCAGATCCTGGGCTACATCCCCCGGGCCAAGGTGCTGGACCTGATGGAGGCCAGCGACCTGTTCACCTTCCCCAGCATCACCGAGACCCAGGGCATGGTGATCATCGAAGCCATGGGCCGAGGCACCCCGGTCGTGGCTGCCGACGCCATGGGCGTGGGCTACATGATGAAACACGCCTATGATGTGGGGACCAACGACTTGAAAGCCCCCTCGGCCGAGCCGCGCGGCGGCTGGCTGGCCAAGGCCGACGATGTGGGCGACTACGCCCGCCTGCTGAAGCTGGCCATGAACGATGCCGGGGCGCGCGCCGCCAAGGCCGTGGAAGCCGAGGCATTGGCGGCGGAGTACAAAGCCGAGGCCATCAATGCCAAGCTGGCCGGCTTCTATCAGGAAGTGCTGGCCGGGACAAGGGTGGCGGCTTGAGGGTGATGACGGTCCGCAACCTTTCCGCCGCCGCCCCTTTCACGACCAAGGATGGCTCGACCATCCGCAGCCTGCTGGACCTGAGCTGCGCGCCGGTGACGAACCAGAGCCTGGCCGAGGCGACGCTGCCGGCGGGCGGGGCCACGACGCGGCATCGGCACCGGGCGACGGAAGAATTCTATTACGTGACCCTAGGTTCCGGCCGGCTGGAGATCGATGGTGACGTCCGGACGGTGGCTTTGGGGGATGCCTGCCTGATCCCTCCCGGTGCGATCCACCAGATCTACAACCCAGGCCCGGGCGAGTTGAAGATCTTGTGCTGCTGCGCCCCGCCTTACAGCCACGAAGATACCGAGCTGCTTGACGATGGCCCGGCCCGTTTGAAGCCTGAATAGTCCTTATTTGACAATAGTTTTTCTTGTTTCCTCAAGATCACGCAGGTTTCTGCGCCGCGACGAAAAACCATTGTAATATAAGCATTTTTGGACGCAAGAGGCGTCTTTTTGCCTATCGCTATCCCCCTGGAATTGCTATAATCCTTAGCTTTTATAAAAGGATTTAAAAGGGGATCCTCTTGGCCAAAAAAACAGGCCTTTTTGTGTCGCTGGAAGGCCCAGATGGGTCCGGAAAGAGCACGCAACGCGCCCTTTTGGCCAAACATTTGCGCGCCTTCGGCTATGACGTGGTCGAGACCCGGGAACCCGGCGGCTCCCCCGTGGCTGAGCGCATCCGCGAGCTGCTGCTGGACGCCAAGCTGAAAGGCTTGCGCGCCGGCGCGGAGCTGCTGCTCTTCGAGGCGGCCCGCCTTCAGCATGTTCATGACACCATCCTGCCCGCCCTGGCCGCCGGCAAGGTGGTCCTATGCGACCGCTTCACGGATTCGACCACGGCCTACCAAGGCGCCGGCCGGGCGGTGGATCCCAAGGCGGTGGCGTGGCTCAACCGCATCGCCACCGGCGGACTGCAACCGGGCCTGACGCTGGTCTATGACCTGGGCGTCAGCCAGGGGCTGCAGCGCGCCCGGCGGGCCAAGGGCGGCGCCAAGGACCGCATGGAGCGGGCGGACAAGGCCTTCCATGGCCGCGTGCGCGCCGCCTTCCTGGCGATGGCCAAGGCTCAGCCGCGCAGGGTCAAGCGCATCGAGGTGGACGGGCGCACGCCGCAACAGGTCCTGGAGCTGGGCCTGACCCTGGTGCTGGAGCGCCTGCCGTGAGCGGGCCCGCCGCGCCGGTCGCCGACCGCTTTCCGCGCCTGAAAGGCCAGCTCTTCGCCCGGCGCATCCTGCAGGCGGGGCTGGATGCCGACCGCAGCGCCTCGGCCTACCTGTTCCACGGCCCGCCGGGCTGCGGGAAGAAGACCGCCGCCTTGGACCTGGCCGGGGCGCTGATGGCCCCCGGCGGCCCGGTGGACGACCGCATCGCGCGGGGGGTTCACCCGGACGTCCGCTTGCACGCCCCGGCGGGCGCCACGTTCAAGGTGGACCAGGTCCGCGAGCTGCTGAGGGACGCGTCGTTGCGGCCCTTCGAGGGCAGCCGGCGGGTCTTCATCCTGGACCGCGCGGAGACCTTGAACGAGGCCTCGGCCAATGCCCTGTTGAAGAGCATTGAAGAGCCCGGCCTGGGCTTCACCTGGATCCTGGTGACGACGCAGCGGGCGCGCATCCTGCCCACCATCGCCAGCCGCTGCCAGTCGGTGCGCTTCCACCCCTTGGATGACGCCACGCTGATGAGCGTGCTGGCCGCCGAGCTGAAGGCCGGCGAGGCCGAGGCCCGCGACCTGGCCGCCCTGTCCGGCGGCAGCGTGCGCCTGGCGGTGTGGCTGCGCAGCGAGGACGGCAAGGCCATGCTGGCGCAGGCCGAGGGCTTCCTGGAGGCCGCCGCGGCCGGGGGCCTGGTGGGCCGCTTGAACTGGGCCGCCGGCGCCGGCGAGGACCGCCGGGAGCTGGACACGCTGCTGGGATTGCTGTGGGTCCTGCTGCGCGAGCGCTGGGCCGAGGCCAAGGGCCTGCCGGGGGCCCTGCGCCTGATGAGCCAGCCGCCCCAGCACGGCCGATCCCTGCCGCTGGCGGTGCTGGAGCGCCTGCTGGAGGCCCTGCCCCAGGCGCAGAGCGACCTGGGCCGCAACGCCAACGTGGCGCTGACGCTGGATGCGCTGGCTTTGGCGGCCGAACGCTAGGCCGGGCCGCCGCAACGAACGCTGACCTCGATAGGGACCGATGCCCAAGGCTTTCTACGTCACCACGCCCATCTTCTACGTCAACGACGTGCCCCACCTGGGCCACGCCTACGCGGCGCTGGGCGCGGACGTGCTGGCGCGCTTCATGCGCGGCTGCGGCCGCGAGGTGGTGTTCTCCACGGGCACCGACGAGCATGGGCTGAAGGTCGAGAAGGCCTCGCGGGAGAAGGGCTTCGCCAGCCCGCAGGCCCTGGTCGACGAGACCGCCCCGCGCTACAACGCGCTGTGGTCCAAGCTGGCCATCACCCACGACCGTTTCATCCGCACCACCGACGCCGACCACAAGGCCGTGGCCGCCAAGTTCTGGGAGACGGTGGCCGCCAACGGCTTCATCGAGAAGCGCCAGTACCAGGGCTGGTACTGCGTGCACGAGGAGACCTTCTGGCCCGAGGGCCAGCTGCAGCAGCCCGGCAACCTGTGCCCTGACTGCGGCCGGCCCACCGAGCTGGCCACCGAGGAGAACTACTTCTTCAAGCAGACGGCTTTCGTCGAGCGCCTGCGGGCCCACCTGGAGGCCCACCCGGATTTCGTGGCCCCCGCCCTGCGGCGCAACGAGATCCTGGGGAGCTACCTCAACGCCCCCGACGGGGTGCACGACCAGAGCATCAGCCGCAGCAATTTCACCTGGGGCATCCCCGTGCCGGGCGACCCATCCCAGGTCATCTACGTCTGGTTCGACGCGCTGATCAACTACATCACCATGGCCGGCTGGGGCCAGGATGACGCCCGCTTCGCCAAGGTCTGGCCGGCCGACGTGCACATCATCGGCAAGGACATCCTGCGCTTCCACGCCGTGCTGTGGCCCGCCATGCTGATGGCCGCCGGCATCGAGCTGCCGAAGAAGGTCTTCGGCACGGGCCTGATCATGAACGACGGCGTGAAGATGTCCAAGAGCCTGGGCAACGCCATCGACCCCAACGACTGGATCGAGCGCTTCGGCGCGGACACGGTGCGCTACTACCTGCTGCGCGAGATCCCCTACGGGCAGGACGGGTCCATCTCCGAGGCCGGCATCGTGGGCCGCTACAACGCCGAGCTGGCCAACGGGCTGGGCAACCTGCTGAGCCGCAGCGCTGCCTTGTGCGAGAAGAACCAGGTGACCTTCACGGCCTGGGTGGGCCCCCAGGACGGCGACGCCGAGCTGCTGGCGGTGGCCCAGGGGCTGCACGGCCGCTACCTGGTGGCCATGGAGAACCTGGCGTTCCACGAGGCCCTGGAAGCGGTCAACGAGCTGGTGCGCGCCGCCAACAAGTACACCGACGAGCGCGCGCCCTGGACGCTGGCGAAGGACAAGAGCGACGAGGGCCGGCTGCGCTTGGCGCATGCGCTGTACTGCATCGCCGAAGCCGGCCGCCTGTGCCTGACGGCTTTGGTGCCCTTCATGCCGCAGGTGACCGAGAAGGGCCTGGCCAACCTGGGCTACCCGGCCGGCAGCCTGTTCGACGAGCGCGGCCGCAACCAAGCCCAGCCCCTGCCCCAACTGCTTGCCTGGGGCGTGCTGCCGGCGGGCCTGAGCCTGAGCAAGGGTGAGCCGCTGTTCCCACGCCGGGAAGCGGCGAAGGCCTGAAGAGCCAGGGCGGCGGCGCTGGCCGTTGCCGGACAAAGGACCCATGCAGCTGATAGACACCCATGTCCACCTGGACGACACGCGCTACGACCACGACCGCGAGGAGCTGATCGCCCGCGCCGCCGCCGCCGGGGTCAGCCCCATGGTCACCATCGGCACGGACCTGGCCGACAGCGTGTGGGCCGCTGATTTCGTGGCCGGCCGCCCGGGCGTCTTCGCCACGGTGGGGCACCATCCGGAGCGCGTGGCCGAGTATGACGCCCGCCGGCTGGGGGAGTACCGCGCCGCCGCCCAACGGCCCGGCGTGGTGGCCATCGGCGAGGTGGGCCTGGACTATCACAGCCCCGGCTTTGACGCCCCGGCCCAGCAGGCCCTCTTGCGCCAGATGATCGGCCTGGCCTTGGAGCTGCGCCTGCCGCTGGTGATCCACAACCGCGACGCGGGCCCTGACACGCTGGCCCTGCTCAAGGAAGCCTGGGACCCCGCCTTGGGCGGCGTGTTCCATTGCTTCGCCGGCGACCAGGCCACCGCCGACGGCGCCCTGGCGCTGGGCTTCCACCTGGCGGTGGGCGGCGTGCTGACCTACAAGACCGCCGGGGGCCTGCGCGACATCATCGCCGGCGTCCCGCTGGAGCGCCTGGTGCTGGAGACCGACGGGCCCTGGCTGGCGCCGCAGGCCCGGCGGGGCAAGCGCAACGAGCCGTCCTACATCGGGGAAGCGGCGGCCCAGCTGGCCGCGCTGAAGGGCTTGAGCCTCGAGGCCGTGGCGCAGGCCACCACTGACAACGCCCGGCGCCTCTTCCGCCTGGCCTGACGAGAGCACCGCAGCATGCTGATGCAAGACGCCATCCGAGCCGCCGTGGGCGGCAACCACCTGGACCGTGACGAGGCCGAATCGGTGATGCAGGCCATCCTCAACGGGGAGGCCACCCCGGTCCAGATCGCCGCCTTCGCCATCGCCCTGCGCATGAAGGGCGAGACCGTCGAGGAGGTCACCGGCTTCGCCCAGGTCATGCGGGCCATGGCCGCCAAGGTGCCCCACCACCAGGCTGACGCGCTGGACACCTGCGGCACCGGCGGCGATGGCAGCGGCACCTTCAACATCAGCACCACGGTGGCCCTGGTGGCCGCCGGCGCGGGGGTGCCGGTGGCCAAGCACGGCAACAAGGCCATGAGCTCCGCGTCCGGCTCGGCCGACGTGCTGCAGGCCTTGGGGGTCAAGGTGGACCTCAACGGCATCCAGGCCGGACGCTGCCTTGACGAGGCCGGCATCTGCTTCATGTTCGCCCCAGCCATGCATGGGGCCATGAAGCACGCCGCCGTGCCGCGCCGCGAGATGGGCGTGCGGACCTTCTTCAACCTGCTGGGGCCGCTGAGCAACCCGGCCGGGGCCCAGCGCCAGCTGGTGGGCGTCTTCGAGGCCGACTGGGTCGAGCCCATCGCCCAGGTGCTGGCCAACCTGGGCACGGTGCACGCCATGGTGGTGCACGGCCTTGACGGCTTGGACGAGCTGACCGTCTGCGATGACACCCGCGTGGCCGAGGTGAAGGACGGCAAGGTGCGCAGCTACTACGTCAATCCGCAGGAGCTGGGCCTGGACCTGGCGGTGCCGGGGGACCTGAAGGGCGGCGACGCGGCCGTCAACGCCCAGGCCACCCTGGGCGTGCTGCGCGGCGAGCCGGGGCCCCACCGCGACATCGTGCTCTTGAATGCGGCCGCCGCCCTGGTGGTGGCCGGTAAGGCGGCGACGCTGCGCGAAGGGCTGCCCCTGGCGGCCCATAGCATCGACAGCGGCGCGGCGTTGAAGAAGCTGGATGCCTTGAAAGAATTCAGCAACACCTGCGCCTGAGAGGGGACGCGTGGAGAATATCCTGAAAAAGATCGTGGCCAACCGCCGCAAAGAGGTCGACGCCGCCAAGGCGAAGATGCCGGTGGGCAAGATCCTGGAGCAGCTGGTGACCCTGCCCGCCGGGCGCAGCTTCAAGGGCGCGCTGAAGGCCGCCAAGGGCATGGCGCTGATCGCCGAGATCAAGCGGGCCAGCCCCAGCAAGGGGCCGTTGATGGCGGGCAAGCAGACCGTGGCCAAGCTGGCCCAGGCCTACGCCGAGCATGGGGCCACCGCGGTGAGCGTGGTGACCGAGATGAAGTTCTTCAAGGGTGACGGGGCCATGATCGAGGAGGTCAAGAAGGCCTGCCCGCTGCCCGTGCTGCGCAAGGACTTCATCATCGACCCCTGGCAGCTCTACGAGAGCAAGCTGCTGCGCGCCGACGCGGTGCTGCTCATCGCCAGCCTGTTCCTGCAGCCGCGGGACCTGAAGAAGATGATCATCGCGGCGAACAACCTGTCGCTGACGCCCTTGGTCGAGGTGCACAGCCCGGAGGACCTTAAGAAGGCCCTGCGCGCCGAGGCCGAGTTCATCGGCGTGAACAACCGGGACCTGGCCAGCTTCAAGGTGGACCTTAAGCTGACCGAGAAGCTGGGCAAGCTGATCCCCGAGGAAAAGTTCATGGTCGCGGAGAGCGGCATCCTGACGCGCGAGGATGCCGAGACGGTGCACAAGGCCGGCGCCCGCGGCATCCTGGTGGGCGAGGCCCTGATCAAGGCCAAGGACACGGGCCATCTGACCGCGCAGCTGTCGGGCGTGGGGCGCATCGGCGGATGAATGTGAAAGTGAAGGTCTGCGGCATCACCAGCGCCGACGACGCCCAGGCGGCCGTGGAGGCCGGGGCGGACGCGCTGGGCTTCAATTTCTACCGGGAAAGCCCGCGCTATGTCGAGCTGCGGAAGGCGGCGGCCATCATCCAGAAGCTGCCGCCCTTCGTGACCCCGGTGGCCCTGTTCGTGAACGCGCCGCCCTCGGCGGTGCGCGAGGCGCTGGGGGCCTGCCGCTGGGGCGCCCTGCAGTTCTCGGGTGACGAGGACGAGGACCTGCTGCTCAGCTTCCCGCCGGACATGGTGCTGCGGACCGTGCGCTTGAAGGACAAGCGGGGCTTGAAGGCCGCCCTGGGGACGCCGCGCTGCGCCGCGCTGCTGGTGGATGCGGCCGTGGAGGGCAGCTACGGCGGCACGGGCAAGGTGGCCCGTTGGGACCTGGCGGCGGCCATCGCGGCCGAGCGCACGGTGATCCTGGCTGGCGGGCTGGCGCCCGGCAATGTGGCCGAGGCGGTGAGGGCGGTGCAGCCCTGGGGCGTGGACGTGGCCTCAGGGGTGGAGAAGGCGCCGGGCCGCAAGGACGCGGCGAAGATGCGTGAGTTCATCCGCGCGGCGAAGGCTGCGCAGGGAACGGCCGGTTGACGGCCAGCGAGGGACGGATGGCGACCAAGAAGAAGACCTCAAAGAAGGCGGCGGCCCCCCGCAAGGCCGCCCCCCAGGGCAAGCCCAAGGCCGTCAAGGTGCGCCTGGACCTGCCCAGTGAGACCGGCCATTTCGGCGTCTATGGCGGCTGCTACGCCCCCGAGACCCTGATGCCGGCCGTGGCGGAGCTGACCCGGGCCTACCTGCGCATCCGTAAAGATAAGGCCTTCCTCAAGGAGCTCGGCGCCGAGCTGGCCGACTTCGCGGGGCGCCCCACGCCTATCAGCTACTGCGCCAACCTGACCCGCCTGGGCGGCGGCGCGCGCATCTTCCTGAAGCGCGAGGACCTGATGCACACCGGGTCCCACAAGATCAACAACGCGCTGGGACAGATCCTGCTGGCGCGCCGCATGGGCAAGAAGCGCATCATCGCTGAGACCGGCGCCGGCCAGCATGGCGTGGCGGTGGCGACGGTGTGCGCCCATTTCGGCATGCCGGCCATCGTTTACATGGGCGAAGAGGACACCAAGCGCCAGAGCGTCAACGTCCAGCGCATGAAGCTGATGGGCGCCAAGGTGATCCCGGTGACCAGCGGCACCAAGACGCTGAAGGACGCCATCAACGAGGCCGTGCGCGACTGGATCGCCCATCCTGACGACACCTTCTACCTGCTGGGCTCGGCCACCGGCTTCCACCCCTACCCCCTGATGGTCCGCGACTTCCAGGCGGTGATCGGCGCCGAGGCCCGCGCCCAGTTCAAGCAGGCCCACAAGAAGCTGCCCGACGCCGTGCTGGCGTGCGTCAACGGCGGCAGCAACGCCATCGGCATGTTCCACGCTTTCCTGGACGACCCGGGCGTGGCCTTGATCGGCGTGGAGGCGGCCGGCGACGGCGTGCAAACGGCCCGCACCGCGGCCACCATGGCGCTGGGGCGCCCGGGCGTGTTCCACGGCGCCATGAGCTACGTGCTGCAGGATGAGGCGGGCCAGATCAGCGAGACCCACAGCATCTCGGCGGGCCTGGACTACCCCGGCGTGGGCCCCGAGCACAGCTACCTGCGCGACCTGGGCCGCGTGGACTACGTCAGCATCACCGACGCCGAGGCGGTGGACGCCTTCCAGCGGCTGTGCCGCGCCGAGGGCATCCTGCCGGCCTTGGAGAGCAGCCACGCCCTGGCCCAGGCATTGAAGCTGGCGCCGACGCTGGGGCCCAAAAAGGACCTGCTGGTCTGCCTGAGCGGCCGTGGCGACAAGGACATGGCCAATGTGGAACGCTTCCTGCGCGCTTCGTTGATGAAGGGCGCCTACCTGCTGAGCTGACGACATGGGACGCTTGAAAGAGACCTTCGCGGCCCTGGCCGCGTCAAAGCAGAAGGCCTACATCGGCTACGCCCTGGCGGGCTTCCCATCGCCGGGGGCGGACGACCTGGCCTTCGCCCGGTCGGTGCTGGCCAGCGCCGACGTGCTGGAGCTGGGCGTGCCCTTCAGCGACCCCATCGCCGACGGCGTGGTCCTGCAGCGCTGCTCGGAGAAGGCCTTGGCCCAAGGCGGCGGGCTGGAGCGGGCGTTCGAGCTGGCCCGCCAGCTGCGCGCCGAGTCGACCAAGCCTTTGGTGCTGATGAGCTACCTCAATCCGCTGCTGGCCTTGGGGATCGAGGCCTTCGCCCACCGGGCCAAGGCGGCCGGCATCGACGGCGTGATCATCCCTGACCTGCCGCCCGAGGAGGCCGAGGGCCCCGCCGCGGCCCTGGCGGGCGCCGGGCTGGACTTGGTCTTCCTGGCCGCCCCCACCAGCACGCCGGCCCGCTTGAAGCGCATCGCCAAGGCCGCCACCGGCTTCATCTACGTGGTGTCGGTGGCCGGCGTCACCGGCGAGCGGGTGGCGTTCGACGGGCGCCTGGCGGCCACGGTGGCCGAGCTGCGCAAGGTCGCCCGGGTCCCGCTGGCCATCGGCTTCGGCGTGTCCAGCCCGGAGACCGCCCGCGAGGCCGCCGCCCTGGCGGACGGCGTGGTGGTGGCGTCGACCGTGCTCAAGGCCGTGCTGGACGCGCCTGACGAGGCCGCTGGCCTGAAGGCCGCCGCCGAGCGCAGCGCGCTGATGGCCAAGGCCGTGAAGGAGCCCTGATGCCAGCCCGCCGGACCGCGTCGAAGGGGAAGCCCCAGCCCAAGGCGCCCGCCAAGGGCCCGGCCAAGGCCAAGCCTAAGGCCCCCGCGCGGAGCCAGGGCGCCGGCAAGCCCGCGGCGGCGCCCAAAGCGGCCGACCTGCTGGGCCGCCTGATGATGGCCGAGCAGAAGCTGCTGATGCAGACCGCCAAGCTGCAGGTCATGCAGGAGGTGGCGCGGGTCTCCTCGGGCGATGTGAGCCTGGACGAGATGCTGGAGCTCTTCATGGACGTGGTGCTGCGCACCACCGGGGCCGAGCATGGCAGCATCCTGCTGCTGGATGACGACGGGCAGACCTTGCGCTTCCAATGCGTCCGGGGGCCGGCCAGCGCCAAGCTGAAGTCCCTCACCGTGCAGGTGGGCGAGGGCATCGCCGGCTGGGTGGCCAAGACCGGCCAGAGCGCGCTGACCGAGGACGCCAGCAAGGACCACCGCTTCACCGGCTCCATCGCCCGGCAGGTGGACCTGGCGCCCCAGGCCCTGCTGGCGGTGCCGGTGAAGGGCAAGCGCGGCCTGCTGGGCGTGGTCGAGGTGCTCCACCCCAAGGGCCGGGCCCCGTTCAGCATCGAGGAGATGTGGTCCCTGGAGGGGCTGGTGGGGCAGATCGGCGTGGTGGTGGAGAACGCCAAGCTCTTCGCCGTGCACGCCGAGGAGATCCGCCGCTTGGAGGCCCTCAGCTCGGCCGGGGCCATGGTGGGCTCCACGCTGGAGATCAAGCGCCTGCTGAAGGTGGTCATGGAGCTGGCGGCGCGGACCCTGCGCGCCGAAGCCAGCGCCATCCTGCTGAAGGACAAGGCCAGCGGCGACCTGCTCTTCGACGTGGCCACCGGCGAGGCCGCCGACCGGATGAAGACCATCCGCGTGCCGCGCGGCCAGGGCATCGCCGGGGCCGTGGCGGAGACGGGGCAGAGCCTGCTGGTGCCCGACTGCGCCAAGGACCCGCGCTTCTTCAAGGCGGCCGACGACAAGAGCAAGTTCGTGACCCGCAACATCATCGCCGTGCCGCTGATCGCCCGCGGCGAGACCATCGGCGTGGTGGAGGTGCTCAACCGCCTGGGCGGGGGGACCTTCACCCAGCAGGACCTGCGGCTGCTGGAGGCCCTGGCCAACCAGAGCGCCGTGGCCCTGCAGAACGCCCAGCTCTTCCTGGACCTGCAGGAGAGCTTCCTGGCCACGGTGAAGGCGCTGGCCCAGGCGGTGGACGCCAAGGACAGCTACACCGCCGGCCATTCCAGCCGGGTGACGCTTTACAGCGTGGTCGTAGGCGAGGAGATGGGCCTGGCCGAGGCGGACCTGCGCCAGCTGCGCATGGCCGGGCTGTTGCACGACGTCGGCAAGATCGGCATCCGCGATTCGGTGCTGAGCAAGCCCGGCAAGCTCGACGACGAGGAGTTCGCGGTCATGAAGAGCCATCCGGCCGTGGGCGAGAGCATCCTGAAGCAGGTGCCGCAGCTGGCGGGCGTCCTGCCGGGCGTGGTCAGCCACCACGAGCGCTTCGATGGCAAGGGTTACCCCCGCGGCCTGAAGGGCGAGGAGATCCCCCTGCTGGGCCGGGTCATCGGCGTGGCCGACGCCTTTGACGCCATGACCAGCGACCGCGTCTACCGCCCCCGCCTGTCCGACGAGGTGGCGCTGGGCGAGCTGAGGAAGCACAGCGGGACCCAGTTCGACAGCCGGGTGGTGAAGGCCTTCTTGGCCGCCTACGAAAAGGGCCTGATCGTCACCGTCCCTGGCCAATTCAACGCCGACGACAAGGGCTGATGGGGGGCTGCCCCCCGGCCAAACAGGAAAGGACTGGCATCAATGGCTTGGTTCAAGCGCGAGAAGTACACCATCGTCCGCTCGGAGCGCGAAGGGAAGGAGACCAATATACCGGCCGGCCTCTTCACCAAGTGCGAGAGCTGCGGCGAGGTGCTCACCGCAAAGGAGCTGGATGACAGCTTCCGCGTTTGCAAGAAGTGCGGCTTCCACCTTCAAATGGGGGCGGCGGAGCGCGTGCGCCTGCTGATCGACGACGGCACGTGGGTCGAGCGGCCCCACAGCGTGGCCAGCGGCGACCCCCTGGCGTTCCCCGAATACGCCAAGAAGCTGGACGCGGCCCGGGCCAAGACCGGCTTGAACGACGCCGTGGTGACCGGCACGGGCAACGTCAACGGCGTGAAGATCGCCCTGGGCATCACGGATTTCAGCTTCATGGGCGGCTCCATGGGCTCGGTGGTGGGCGAGGAGCTGACCCTGTTGATCGAGCACGCCCAGGAGAAGCGCATCCCGCTGGTGCTGGTGTCGGCGTCCGGCGGCGGGGCGCGCATGCAGGAGGCCATCCTGAGCCTGATGCAGATGGCCAAGACGTCGGCTGCGCTGGCGCGACTGGGCCGCGCCGGGGTCCCCTACATCAGCGTGCTGACGCATCCCACCGGCGGCGGCGTCACCGCCAGCTGGGCCATCCTGGGCGACGTGAACATCGCCGAGCCGGGCGCCCTGATCATGTTCGCGGGGGCGAGGGTCATCGAGCAGACCATCCGCCAGCGCCTGCCCAAGGATTTCCAGCGCGCCGAGTTCCTACAGGAGCACGGCGTGGTGGATAAGGTGGTGCACCGCCACAAGATGAAGGCATCCCTGACCCAGTTGCTGGGCTACCTGCAACCCCGGGTCAAGGCCTGAACAAGATCAAGGCAAGGGCAAGGCGGCCCTTCGCGGGGCCGATCAGCGGGCGACCGCTCAACAACGGAGGAACCATGCGTCAAGGGATGAAGGCCCTGGCAGCCGCGGGGATGTTGCTCGCGGCCCTGGTGGGCTGCAAGCGGGAGGCGGATCCCAACAGCATCCGCTTCCGCTACTGGGGCGACACCGAAGAGGTGAAGATCATCGAGAGCCTGCTGAAGGACTTCGAGCAGGCCAACCCCGGGGTGAAGATCCGGCCGGAGCGCAAGAATTCGGATGGGACCTACGCCGACGTGCTGCTGACCGAGTTCGGCGCCGGCACCGCGCCCGACGTGATGTTCGTCTCCACGGACAACATCGACATCCTGGCGGAGAGCGGCAAGCTGGCCGACCTCAACCCCTGGTTGGCGAAGGAGCCGGACCTGAAGGCCAGCGACTTCTATGACGCCATGACCAGCCGCTTCATGAAGGACGGCAAGCTGCTGGTGCTGCCGCGGGACGTCGCGCCGATCGCCTGCATCTACTACAACAAGGACCTGTTCGACGCCGCCAAGCTGCCCTATCCCAAGGACGATTGGACGTGGGACGACCTGCGCGCGGACGCCATCAAGCTGACCCAGCGCGAGGCCAACGGCAATCCCATCCAGCTGGGCTTCGCGGATGATTGGAACCTGGTGGACGCCTGGATCCTGGCCGGCGGCGGCAAGCACATGGACAGCTTCGAGCATCCCACCCGCTTCACCTTCGCCGAAGGCGGGGCCCTGGACGGCATCCTGTTCAGGTTCAACCTGTTGACCCGCGACAAGGTGATGCCGAGCTCGTCGGACAACCAGTCCCTCAACGGCGGTGCCGGAGCCATGTTCCTCAATGGCACGTTGGGCATGTTCCACAGCGGCTTGTGGAAGACCCCCAGCTTCCGACGCATCACCAAGTTCAAGTGGGATGTGGCCCCGTTCCCGCACAAGAAGGGCGTGCAACCCCTGTACTGGTCGGGCGGCAGCGGCTACACCATGCGCGACGGCGTGGCCAATCCCGAGCTGTGCTGGAAGCTGATTAAGTACATGGCCGGACCCGAAGGGCAGAAGCGCTTGGCCGCCACCGGCCTGGCTCAGCCGGCCCTGAAGGCTTTGGCCAACAGCCCGGCCTTCCTGGATGGGCAGGACCCGCTGAACAAGAAGATGCTCCTGAACTGCGCCGATCACGGCTTGGCCAGCCCGGCCTGGAAGCCGTGGCAGGAGTTCGAGCGCACCGTGTGGGGCCCGCAGACCGACCCCATGTGGATCAAGGGTTATGAGGGCGATCCGGTGGCCCTGTTGAAGGACGTGCAGAAGAAGGCCGACGAGAAGTTCTTCCCCGCGGCCAAGTAGTCAGGAACGCGGCAGGGCCTTGCCCCGTCCTCCCATGCGGGAGGGCGGGCAGGGCCCGCCTGTTTGATGGAGCGCCTTGGGCCGCCATGGGCCGGGCGCAGAAGGAAAGGCCCTGAGACACCCACGCATCCTGGCCGCCCTGGCGGCCATCCTCTTGGCCGGCTGCGCCACCGCGCCGGCACCCCTGAGCGGACCCCTGAGCGCCCCGCTGAAAGAGGGCGCCCTCAGCCCGGGCGACAAGGCCAGCTATCAAGCGGCCTCGCCCAGCGCTGGGACGGATGGGGCCCGCGCCCTCTATTACCTGGGCCTGGACCAGGCTGCCGCCGGCGACTGGGCCGGCGCCGGCGGTCGATGGCAGCAGGTGGTCAAGCAGCATCCCGGCAGCGACTGGGACCGCCTGGCCCAGTACATGACCGCCCAGGCCCTGGAAAGGGTCGGCGAAGGCGGGCGCGCGTTCGTGCAGTACCAGCAGCTGCTCACCGGCACGGCCGTGGCCGACCTGCCCGAGCGGAGCCGGGCCGCTTGCGAGCGCCTGGCGGGCGGACTGCCCGAGGCCGACCTGAGGCAGTTGGAGCAGGGCGCCTACGCCCTGCCCGACTTCCAGCCGTTGATCCGCCTGCGCCTGCTCGAGCTGGCCCTGGCCGCCGGGCGCGCCGACGAGGTCCGCCAGGGGACCGACGATTTCCTGCGGCGCTGGCCGCATGGCCCCGGACTGGACCGCCTGGAGGCCGTTTCCCGCGCCTTGGAGGCCTCGGTGCCGGTGGACGCCCGCGCCGTGGGCTTGCTGGTCCCGCGGCAAGGCGCGCTGGCCGGCTTCGGCGAGCAGGTGCGCCAGGGCGTGCAGCTGGCCTTCGACCAGGCCAACGCCGGGCTGGATGAGAAGGCGCGCTGGCGGCTGGTGCTGGCGGACGAGGGGGCCCAGCCGCAGGACGCCCAGGACGCGGCCCGGCAGTTGATCGACAAGGACAAGGTGATCGGCATCCTGGGGCCCCTGGGCTCGGAGAGCGCGGCCGGCCTGATCCCGCTGGTGGCGAGCCGGCGCGTGCCGCTGCTCAGCAGCTCGGCCACCCGCGGCGACCTGGCCGAGGCCTCGCCCTGGTTCTTCCGCAACACCCTGACGCCCGAGAAGCAGGCCCTGGCCCTGGCCGATGAGCTGGTGCTCCAGCGCAAGGTGACCCGCGTGGCCATGCTGATCCCCGACAACGGCTACGGCCAGGCCATGGGCCAGGCCTTCGCCAAGCGGCTGCAGGAGCTCGGTGGCGGCGTGCAGGTGGCCTTGACCTACGCCCCCGGGACCCGCGATTTCCACGACGCGCTGTTGGCGCTGGGCGGGGTCGACCCCGGCGAGGCCAAGAACGCGGACGGCGACGAGAAGCGCGAGCAGCAGGCCAAGGTGGAGGAGGCCAGCACCGCGCTGGGGCGCTTCCTCCTGGCCCAGGCCCAGGCCCTCAGCGCCCCCGCGGGCGTGACCGGCACGCCGCGCTTGAAGCTGCTGGTGCTCCCCTTCGCCCAGGACGCGGCCGCGGCCGAGCTGAACGCGGGCCACGCCTTCGCCGACCGCTTCAGCCGCACCCTGGCGCAGCTGCCCCAGCTGGAGGTGCTGGAACAGACGGTGACGGACCGCCTGCTGAAGGCCCAAGGCCTGGACGCCGACCATCTGAGCCTGCCGCAGATCGGCGCCCTGGGCGCGGCGGCGGGCGCGGACCTGGTCCTGGGCGGCGCCACGGCGGAGGACCTGACGGCCACCGCTAAAGCCAAAGCCAACCGCCGGGCCTTCGCCCTGGTGGCCCAGCTGGTGGACCCGCGCAAGCTGGAGCTGGCGGCGCAGCGGCGCTTCACTTGGACCAAGTACAAGGCGCCTGAGCCCAATCCCCTGGGCTTGCAGGCCTTGTTCCTGCCATCCACCGCCGAAGACGTGGGCCGCGTGATCCCGGCGCTGCTGTTCTTCGACCTGCGGCTGCCCCTGGTGGGCGGCGACCAGTGGAACCGCCCGGAACTGGGTGAGCACCTGGACCAGCTGCAGGGCTCGCTTTACGCGGTGCCCTGGTGGCCGGATTCGACCGCCAGCCCGGCCAAGGCCTTCGATCAGGCCTTCCGCCAGGCCTACGCCGCGCGCCCGGGCCTGCTGGCCGCCCAGGCCTTCGATGCGGCCGCCATCATGCTGCGCTGCCTGGCGGCGGGCGCCGCTGACCGCTCCACCCTGCGCTCCAGCCTGTCCAGGGTCAGCGGCTTCGACGGCGTCAGCGGGCGGACCAGCTTCGAGGGCCGCCAGGACGCCGTGAAACGCCCCACCCTGATCGAGGTGCGTGACGGGGCCCAACACATGATCGAGGAGCGCTGACGTGAGCGAGAGCCTGCAAGCCCCCCGCGGGACCCGCGACCTGCTGCCGGCTGACACCGGCCGATGGGCCCGGGTGGAGGCCCTGCTGCGCGACGTCTACGCCCGCTATGGCTACCGCGAGCTGCGCACGCCGCTCTTTGAGCACACCGAGCTGTATGTGCGCGGCATCGGCGAGGCCACCGACATCGTGGGCAAGGAGATGTACACCTTCGCCGACCGCAAGGGGCGCAGCATGACCCTGCGCCCGGAGGGCACCGCCGGGGCGGTGCGCAGCTACGTGGAGCACAAGCTGGGCCAGGGCGAGCGCGGCGAGGCCAAGCTGTTCTACCTGGGCCCCATGTTCCGCTACGAGCGGCCCCAGGCCGGCCGCTACCGCCAGTTCTGGCAGGCCGGCGCCGAGGCCATCGGCTACGCCGACCCCGCCGCCGACGCCGAGAGCATCGCCATGCTGGTGACGGCCCTGCGCGAGCTGGGCTTGAAGGGCCTGCAGGCCGACGTCAACAGCGTGGGCGACGCCGAGACCCGCGCCGATTTCCGCGCCCGCCTGCAGGACTTCGTGCGCGGATGGGGCGGGACCATCAGCGCGGAGAGCCGTGCCCGGCTGGAGACGAACCCCTTGAGGATCCTCGACAGCAAGGACCCGGCGGACGCCGAATTGGTGGCGGCCGCGCCCAAGGTCACCAACCACCTGTCGACCCGCAGCTCGGCCCACTTCGCGGCTGTCCTCCGCCACCTGGACCGGCTGGGGGTGCCTTACGACGTGAACAAGAAGCTGGTGCGGGGACTGGACTACTACAGCGACACGGTCTTCGAGGTGCTGTCGTCCGACCTGGGCGCCCAGAGCGCCGTGGCCGGCGGCGGCCGGTATGACGGCTTGGTGGGCCAGTTCCAGGCCCAGCCGCGCCCGGCCGTGGGCTGGGCCATCGGCCTGGACCGGCTGACCTGGCTCCTGGAGCAGGCGGGGCTCCAGGCCGGCGGGCCCGGGGCCCAGGTGGCCGTGTGCACGCTGGGCAGCCGCGCCTTCGGCCACGGCCTGGCGCTGGCGCAGGCGCTCCGCAGCGACGCCATCCGGGTCTGGTTCGACAGCAGCGGGCTGCGCAGCCTGAAGAATCAGTTCAAGCAGGCCGACGCCGAGGGCTGCCGCCTGGCCCTGGTGCTGGGCGAGGAGGAGCTGGCGCGCGGCGAGGCGGGCTTGAAGGACATGCGGACCGCCGAACAGGCATCCGTGCGATTGGACGTGGTCCTGGATGAAGTGAAGAGGAGGCTCGCCTAGATGCAGTATTTCAAGAGCGCCATGTTCATCCCCGGCAAGGGGCAGGCCTACACCTATTCCGAAGCCACGGATGATGATGCGGTGCTGCGCAGCCTGACCCACATCCCGCAAACGGGGGAGATCAGCCGCATCCCCGACCCGGTGGTGAAGCGGCTGTTCATGAAGGAGCGCCTGCAGGCCTGCCCGGCTGAGGAGTTCGTGGCCCTGTGGGACCAGCCGGCCTAGCCGAGCCCCTGCGCCGCCTGGCAGGCCTGCTGTTCCAGCGGCCCTGCCTGATCTGCGGCGCGCGGGTGGACGACCCGGCCCTGGGCGCTGCGTGCGGCCCCTGCTGGGACGCCCTGGAGCGCGAGCCCCTCCCCCGGCTGTCCTTTGCCGGGTTGGGCCGGCCCGCCTTCGACGCGGCCTTTGCGGCCTTCGCCTACGAGGGCGGCCTGCGCGAGCTGGTGCACGCCTACAAGTTCGAGGGCCATCCCTCGCTGCGGCGGCCGCTGGCGGCGGCGGTGGCCCGGCGCTGCGAGGCCGCCTTGGCGCTGCGGCCGCAGGCGGTGGTGGCCCTGCCCCTGGCCCCCCACAGCCTGCGCGAGCGGGGCTATGACGCCGGCGGCGAGCTGGCCCAGGCCGTGGCGGGCGCGTGGCGCCTCCCGCTGGTCCGCCCCTTGGCCTGGACCCGCCCACGGCGGCGGCAGAGCGAGCTGGACCGGGCCGGGCGTTTGGCCAACGCGGCCGGTTCGATGCAAGTCAACAGCGGGGCTTTCCCGGCAGGCATCCGCCTGCTGGTGGTGGACGACCTGCTCAGCAGCGGCGCGACGGCCCATGAGGCCGCACGGGCGCTGAAGGGGCGGGGCGCGGGGCTGGTCGGCGTGGCCGCATTGGCCCACGCCCTGGCATGAGGCTTATGGCACGCAAACGCGCGGATTCGGTGTTGGACCTGGTGGGGCAGACCCCGCTGGTGCGCCTGAAGAGCTTTGAACAGCCCGGCGGCGCCAAGCTGTGGGCCAAGGTGGAGATGGCCAACCCTGGCGGGTCGGTGAAGGACCGCATCGCCCTGGGCATGCTGGCCGAGGCCGAACGCAAGGGGCGCCTGAAGCCGGGCCAGGGGACCGTGGTGGAGCCCACCAGCGGCAACACGGGCGTGGGCCTGGCCATGGTCTGCGCGGTCAAAGGCTGGCGCTGCGTGCTGGTCATGCCCGAGGGCCTGCCTGAGCGGCGCATCGCGCTGCTCAGGGCCTACGGCGCCGAGATCGAGCTGACCCCCTTCGAGCTGGGGATGACCGGCGCCATCGAGCGGGCCGAATCACTGCTGAAGCAGAACCCCGCCTGGTTCATGCCCATGCAGTTCAGCAACCGCGACAACCCGGCCGTGCACCGCAAGACCACCGGCCCGGAGATCTACAAGGCCTTGGACGGACTGGTGCACGCCTTCGTGGCCGGCGTCGGCACGGGCGGCACGCTGACTGGCGTGGGCGAGTTCCTCAGGCGCAAGAGCAAGTCGGTGAAGCTGGTGGCGGTCGAGCCCGCCCTGTCACCCGTGCTGTCGGGCGGGCAGGCGGGGGCCCATCGCATCGTCGGCATCGGCGCGGGCTTCGTGCCCCCGGTGCTGGATCAGGGCATCATCGACCGCATCATCACCGTCTCCGACGCCGATGCCGCCGCCGCCGCGCGGGCCTTGGCCCGCCAGGAGGGCCTGTTGGCCGGGGTCAGCAGCGGCGCCAACGTGCACGCCGCCGCCTTGGTGGCCGCGGCGGAGAAGCCGGGGCGCAACGTGGTCACGGTGCTGTGCGACCGCGGCGAGCTGTACGTCGACGACAAGGGATACATCGCGTGAACCCGCAGCTCTGGCAGCAGGCGGCGGCCGTCAACCTGGCCCTGGCGCTGGCCACCTTCTTCCTGAGCCTGCTCAGCCCCAGCGGCTGCGTGGCGGCCTTCTTCATCGGCGCCTTGGTGTGGGGCTGCCTGGGATGGCAGGGTTGGGCGGTGCTGCTGGCCTTCTTCCTGATCGGCACGGCCGCCACCAAGTTCCGCTACAAGGACAAGGCGGTCCTGGGCGTGGCCCAGGAGCATAACGGCCAGCGGCGCTGGAGGCATGCCTGGGCCAACGCCGGCGCCGGGGTCCTGTGCGGGGTCTGGTCCCTGTGGTACGTGCAGCGCGGGGACGCCTTGCACGCCGGGGCCATGCGCTGGGCCTTCGTGGCTTGCTTCGCCTCGGCCCTGTCCGACACGTTGTCCTCCGAGTTCGGCCAGCTGACGGGGAAGCCGCCCAAGCTGATCACCACCGGCGAAGTGGTGCCGGTGGGCACCGACGGGGGCATCACCCTGGCGGGCACCTTGGCGGGCGTGGTGGGCGCGGCGGGGCTGAGCCTGCTGGGACGGTTCGTGGGGCTGACGCCCGTGCGAGCCACCCTGCCCATCCTGTTGGCGGGCCTGTCGGGCAATGTGCTGGATTCCTACCTGGGCGCGACCCTGCAGAAGCGCGGCGTGATGAGCAACGACACGGTGAACTTCGCCAACACCTGTGCGGGCGCCCTGCTGGGCTACCTGGGCTATTTCCTGATGGACTGGATGCACCTGCGGGCCCTGGAACATGGCCTGCCCCTGCTGGTGGAGCGCTTCATCTGATGCTGGACCAGCTGCTATCAGGGCTGCATGGCCTGTTGAAGGCCGCCGCCGAGGATCCCAGCCCGGCCCGCCTGCTGGCCGCGTGGGGGCTGGTCAGCCTGGCGCCGCTGGCCCTGGTGGTGCCCATGACGGCCGTATGCCTGGGCGCGGCCCTGCTGCCGGCGGGCTGGGCGGCTCTGGTGATCCTGGGCGGCGTGGCCGCCAACACGGCGTTGAGCTGGGGGCTGGCACGGACCCTCTTCGGCCGGCGCTGGGAGGCTTGGCTGGAGGCCCGCGGCGGGCGCCTGGCCGCGGTGCGCGCGGGCGCCCAGCGCAGCCCGCTGAAGTGGGCCATCCTGTCGCGCTACCTGCCGGCGCCCTTCTCGGCGGTGCCCATGGCGCTGGCCGCCACCGGCGTGGGATTCTGGACCACGGTGCTTGGCAGCCTCATCGGCATGGCCCCCTGGACCGCCATCTACATCTGGGTGGTCCGGGCCGGGCGCGAGGGCTCGGTGGGTGCCATCGGCCAGGCGTTGGCGCTGGTGGTCCTCATGGGCCTATTCCTGAACTGGGTGCGCGGCCGCCTGCTGGCCGCCCCCGCCGGCGCGCCCGAGGCGCCCGCAGCCCCGGCGTTGCCGCGCTTGCAGCCGCGCCAGCCGGGCCTGCCGGTGGTGCTGCTCTACACCCTGCAGGGGCAGGCGCACAACGACGAGGCCCGCGCCGACCTGGCCGGCTGGCGCGATGCGCTGGGCTTCGAGGTGGACGAGCAGCCGTTGGAGCTGGCCGAAGCGGTGCGGCGCGAGCGCTACCAGCACCACGCCCCGGTGGCCTTCTTCGACGGCCAAGAGCTGTTCAACTTCAAGATGGACGAGAACCTGCTGAAGGTGCGCCTGCAAGCCTGGCGCGAAAGGGGGGGCCGGTGATCGAGCTGCAAGGGGTGAGCAAGGCCTACGCCGGGGACATCTGGGCCCTGCGCCAGGTGGACCTGACGGTCGCCCGCGGCGAGTTCGTGATCCTGACCGGCCCGTCGGGGGCCGGCAAGAGCACCCTGTTGCGCCTGCTGAACCTGTCGGCCCGCCCCAGCGCCGGCCGCGTCCTGCTGGAGGGCACCGACCTCAGCCGCCTGCCCGGCGCCGAAGTGCCGCAGCTGAGGCGCCGCATGGGCGTGGTGCACCAGGACTTCCGCCTGCTCTATGACCGCACGGTGTTCGAGAACGTGGCCTTCGCCATGCGGGTGCTGGGCCTGCCCGAGGCCGAGATCAAGCGCGAGACCTTGGCGGCGCTGGAGCGCTGCGGGCTGCAGGGCAAGGGCGGGCTCAACCCGCACAAGCTGTCGGGCGGCGAACAGCAGCGCGTGGCGGTGGCCCGGGCCCTGGTGCACGACCCCGGCCTGATCCTGGCCGACGAGCCCACCGGCAACCTGGACGCCGACAACGGCTGGGAGGTCTTCAAGCTGCTGCTGGCGGCCAACCTTCGCGGCGCCACGGTGCTGGTGGCCACGCACAACCAGAACGCCATCCACGCCCTGGCCAAGCGCACGCTGCGCCTGCGCGACGGCCGCATCGAATCGGACGGCGTGCCGCCCCTGGGCGGCATGGACGAAACGCTGCCCCCGGGGCCCCTGCCGGCGGTCGAGGTGCGGCCATGACCCTGCGCTACCTGCTGCATGAAGCCCTGCGCCAGGCCTGGCGCCAGCGCCTGTTGACCCTGGTGGCCGTCAGCGCCCTGGGCTTGGCCGCGCTGTTCGCCGGGGCCTGGGCCCTGCTGTGGCGCAACGCCCAGCATTGGGAGGCCAGCCTGGGCCAGGCCAGCCAGCTGGCGGTCTACCTGCGCCCCGGCGCCAACGGCGCCGCCCAGGCTTCGGCCTTGGCCGCGGCCCAGGCCGTCAGCGGCGTGGCGGGCGTGGAGCTGGTCAGCCCCGAGCAGGCCCGCCAGTCCATGAGCGCGGACCCCCAGGTCAAGGAAGCCCTGGATCTCCTTGGTGACAATCCGTTCCCGGCGGTGCTGAAGGTGCGCTTGGGCTCGGACGCTCCGGCGGACCTGGCGGCCGTCAGCCAGCGCCTGAAGGCGTTGGACGGCGTCGAGGAGGTGGATGCCGGCCAAGGCGCCGTGGAAAGCCTGCTCAAGGCCAGCGGGGCCCTGCGCACCACCCTGCTGGGCCTGCTGGCACTCTTCTCCGCGGCGGCGTTGCTGATCGTGGCGGCGGTCCTGCGCCTGGCGGCGTGGTCGCGGCGCCAGGAGCTGGGCATCATGCGCCTGGTGGGCGCCAGCCACGCTTTCATCCGCGCGCCCTTCCTGCTGGAGGGGCTGTTGCAGGGGCTGCTGGCGGGGGCCTTGGCGGCGGGCCTGCTGGCCTTCACCCTGGCCTGGCTGTCGGCCCGCTTGGCCGCCGACCTGCAGGTCGACTTGGCCGCCTTCCTGCCCCAGGGCGTGGACGGGGTCCTGGCCCTGCAGCTATGCGGCGCTTGCGGCCTGCTGGGGCTGCTGGGCGCGTCGTTGGGCATCGCCACCGTGACCCTGGCCTATGAGGATGAGGAGGCGCACTGATGCGCCTGGGCCTGCTGCTGGCCGTCCTGCTCAGCGCGCCGCCCCTGCGGGCGGCGGAGCAAGCCCCCGCCACCGCCGCGCCGGCGCCGGCCACCCGCGCCGAGATGAAGGAGCAGCTCAAGGGCACCCGGGCCCAGCTGAAGGATACGCAGGGGCGCATCAAGAAGGCCAAGAAGCAGAAGCGTCAGGCCGAGCGCCAGGAGAGGAACCTGGTGGGCGAGCTGGTGAAGCTCAACCGCGAGCTGGACACCGCCCAGCGCGAGAAGCAGGTCAACGTCAGGAACCTGGGATTGGTGGAGGACCGCCTGCGCAGCGTGCGCAGCCAGTTGGACCTGCTCCAGGCCGAGGAAGCCGCCGACCGCGACGCCTTGGGCCAGGACTTGAACCGGCTCTACAAGGCCCACAGCCGCCAGGGCGCCAGCCTGCTGTTCTCGGCCCATACGCCCGCCGAGCTGGCCACGCGGGCCCGCTACTTGGAGGACCTCAGCACGGCCACCCACCGCCAGGTGCGCAGCCTGCAGGAGAGCATCCAGCGCATGGACGGCTACCGCCGCGACTACGGCGACCGCCAACAGGAGTTCAAGCACCGCCAGGAGGACGCCGATGCCGCCCGCCAGCGGGCCCAGCGCGAGTACCTGCGCAAGCAGGCGCTGCTGAAGGACGTGCGCAGCCACAAGGTCCAGGCCGCCGCCACCGAGCGCGAGCTGGAGGAGTCGGCCAGCCGCCTGGAGTCGGGCCTGGACGCCCTGGCCCGCAGCATCCAGCAGGCCGAGCATCAGCGCCACGAGGCCCAGCAGGCCGAAGCCCGGCAGGCCCAGCAGCGGGGGCGCCCGTCGCCCAAGATCAGCGCCGTGGGCGGGCGCTGCAGCCTGCGCCCCGGCAGCCCCTGGCCCGTGACCGGGCATGTGGTGTCGCGCTACGGCAAGCAGGTGCACCCGGTCTTCCACGTGCCGGTGTTCAACCGCGGCATCGAGATCGCGGCGCCTTACGGCACCGGCGTGAGGGCGGTGGCCTCCGGCATGGTGGTCCACGCGGCCGAGATGGAGGGCTTCGGCCAATTGGTGGTGCTGGACCACGGGGACAGCATGATGAGCGTGTACGGCTACGGCAGCCAGCTGCACGTGGCCGAAGGCCAGCGCGTGGAGCAGGGAGACCTGTTGGAGGACGTGGGTGAGGCGGGCGCCAGCAGCCAGCCCGCCCTGTATTTTGAGATCCGCAAGGGGGCCAAAGCCTTGGACCCCATGCACTACCTGCGGCGGCATGGATAAGGATGGGGCGGCGGCCCCGGGGATGCCCCCCGGACCGCCAGCCCGCACTGGGAGCGACAGCATGAGCATGAAGAGCAAGGGGACCTGGGGCGGCATCGTGGTGCTGGGCTTGGCGGTGGCCACCTTCGTGGCGGCCGAGCGCCGCTTGGACGCCGACGAGGACCTCTACAAGCAGCTGAAGCCGCTCATGGAGAGCATGGCCATCATCCAGAACAACTATGTGGATGAGGACAAGGTGACGAGCAAGAAGCTGGTGGAGGGGGCCATCAAGGGGATGATGCAGCTCGACCCCTTCAGCCAGTACATGGACGTGCAGGAGAGCAGCGACATGAAGAACGACACCGAGGGGAGCTTCGGTGGCTTGGGCATAGAGATCAGCATGAAGGCCAAGGTGCTGACCGTGGTCAGCCCCATCGAGGACACGCCCGCGGACAAGGCCGGCATCAAACCCGGCGACGCCATCCTGAAGATCAACGGGGAGGCCACCGAGAACGTGGAGCTGATGGACGCGGTGCATAAGATGCGCGGCGAGCCGGGCACCAAGGTCACCATCACCGTCTGGCGCGACGGCTTCACCCAGCCCAAGGACATCAGCATCACCCGCGCGATCATCAAGATCCGCTCCGTGAAGAGCAACATGCTCGACGGCAAGGTGGGCTATATCCGCCTGAGCTCGTTCATGGGCAAGAGCAGCGAGGACTTCGCCACGGCGCTGGATGCCTTGGAGGGCCAAGGGGCCGAGAGCCTGATCATCGACGTGCGCAACAACCCGGGCGGCCTGCTGAACGCCGCCGCCGAGATCGCGGGGCATTTCGTGCCCAAGGGCAAGGTGGTGGTCTCCACCGCCGGGCGTTACAAGGACAAGGACATGCGCTTGGACAGCGACGGCGACGGGCACTGGGACAAGCCCACGGTGATCATGATCAACGGCGGCTCGGCCTCGGCCAGCGAGATCCTGGCCGGCGCCCTGCAGGACTACGGCCTGGCGGTGGTGGTGGGCACCCGCAGCTTCGGCAAGGGCTCGGTGCAGACCATCCTGCCGCTGTCGGACGGCAGCGCGCTGCGGCTGACCACGGCCAAGTACCTCACCCCCAAGGGGCGCTCGCTGCACGGCCAGGGCATCGACCCGGACCTGGTCAGCGAGGAGGCGCCCTACGGCAAGGCCGTGCTGGACCTGATCGACGCCGACAGCTTCGCGCTGTTCTGGAAGGACTACCTGGTCGAGCACCCCGGCTTCACCTTCAAGGATGACAAGCCGCGCCAGGCCGTGAAGGTCAGCGAGAGCAGCTGGCAGGCGCTGAAGCCGGAGAGCAAGGAGGACCGGGTGCTGAAGGACTTCGCCGACTGGCTGGATAAGCGCAACAAGCCGCTGTCCCCCGATGTCCTGATGCAGGAGCGCGGGCACGTGCTGTCCAAGCTGGAAGAGGAGCTGGCCCGCCGCACGGGCGGTGAGGATGCGGCGCGCGAGGCGGCCTTGAACAACGACCCGCAGGTCAAGGCGGCGCTGGGCGTGCTGAAGGTGGCCCAGGTCTACCAGGCCACGGCGGCCAAGGCGCGCTGATGGCCGGGAAGCAGGATCGCGGCGCCCTGCTGCTGGGCGCCCTTCTGTTGGGCGGCTTGGCCTGGTGGGCGTTCAAGCCCGCCGGGCCGGCTCCCAGGCCGGCCCCGGCGCCGGCGGCCACGCCGGCGCCCACCGCAGTGGTGGCGGCGTTGAGCCCGACCCCTGTGACGGTCGCGCCGCCGGCCGGCCCCCTGCTGGCCATCTGCATCGACGACTGGGGCTACCTGGTCGTGCCGGTGCGGCGCCTGGATTCCGGGCTGAAGTTCCCGCTGACCACGGCCATCCTGCCCAACCTGCCCTACAGCGTGGCGGCGGCCGAGGCCAGCTACGCGGCCGGGCATGAGGTGATCCTGCATTGCCCGGTGCAGAGCGTGAAGTCGATCGGCCGGGAGAAGGGGACGCTGTTGGTGGGCATGTCCGCCCAGCAGGCCCACGACCTGGTGGCGGGGCATTGGGCGTCGGTGCCGCACCTGGTGGGCATGAACAACCACGAGGGCTCGGCCGGCAGCGCCGACCGCGCCCTGATGGACGGGGCGGCCCAGTTCCTCAAGGAGAAGGGCGCCTACTTCCTGGACAGCGTCACCACCCCCAAGAGCGTGATCCCGCAGGCCGCCAAGGCCGCCGGGGTGCCCTGGGCGCGGCGGCGCGTCTTCCTGGACAACGTGGACTCGGTGGCGGCGGTCACGGCCCAGTTCAAGCTGGCCGTGGCCAGCGCCAGGAAGAACGGCAGCTGCATCGCCATCGGCCACCCGCGCAAGGCCACCTTGGACGTGCTGGAGAAGCTGGCCCCCCAGTTGGAGGCGCAGGGCGTGCACCTGGTGAAGGTCAGCGCCCTGGTGCACCCATAGCCATGGTGGTCCTGGGCTTGGAGAGCAGCTGCGATGAGACCGGCGCCGGCGTGGTGGACGTCGGCGCCCGGCGCGTCCTGGCCAACGTGATCGCCAGCCAGCACGCCACCCACGCCGAGTATGGCGGGGTGGTCCCGGAGCTGGCCAGCCGCGAGCACCTGAAGAACCTGAAGCCGGTGGTGGACGCGGCGCTGGCCCAAGCCGGCCTGAGCCTGGCCCAGCTGGATGGCATCGCGGTGACGGCCGGCCCCGGCCTGGCGGGCTGCCTGCATCTGGGCCTGAGCGCGGCCAAGGCCATGGCGCTGGCGTCGGGCAAGCCGTGGGTGGGCGTGAACCACCTGGAAGGCCACCTGCTGGCGGCCCAGCTGGAGCACCCCGGCCTGGAGTTCCCCTACCTGGCCTTGGTGGTCAGCGGCGGGCACACCAGCCTGCTGGAGGTGCGCGGGCCCTTCGAGCGGCGGCGCCTGGAGGCCACGCTGGATGACGCCGCGGGCGAGGCGTTCGACAAGGTGGCCAAGCTGCTGGAGTTGGGCTTCCCCGGCGGCCCGGCGGTGGACGCGCTGGCCGGAGGGCACGCCGGCCAAGGCGTGGCCTTCCCCCGCGCGCGGCCCAAGGACGGCGGCGCGGGCTTCAGCTACAGCGGCTTGAAGACGGCCGTGCGCGTGCATGTGGACCGCTCCGCCAGGCGCGGCGAGGCGCTGGACAAGGCCGCCATCGCGGCGGGATTCCAGCGCGCAGCCATCGAGCCGCTGGTGCGCAAGGCGGTGGAGGCCGCCCAGGCGCTGGGCTTGGCCACGGTGGTGGCCGGCGGGGGCGTGGCGGCCAACCGCCTGCTGCGCAGCGAGCTGCAGCGCGCCTGCGCCGAGGCCGGCCTGGCATGCCGCCTGTCCAGCCCGGCCCTGTGCGCGGACAACGGCGCCATGATCGCGTACGCCGGCGGCCTGCGGCTCTTGGACGGGCAGCGCAGCCCTTGGACCCTCGGCATTCACCCCTCCCTGGACGAGTGCGGCAGCCCATGCTGAAAAGCGTCAAACTAGGCTCCTTGGAGCTGCCCAACAACCTTTGGATGTCGCCCCTATGCGGGGTGACCGACATCCCTTTCCGCGCCCTGGTGCACGAGCAGGGCGCCGGGCTGGTGCACACCCAGATGGTCAGCTGCTCGGCGCTGGTGCGCGGCGGCGTGAACAACCGCAAGACCCGGGAGATCATGGCGATCAGCCCCATCGAGGGGCCGGTGGGCATCCAGCTCTTCGGCGCCGACCCCGCCGAGATGGCCGAGAGCGCCCGCCAGGCCGAGGCGGAGGGCTGCCACCTTTTGAGCATCAACTTCGGCTGCCCCGTGCCCAAGGTGGTGAAGCACAACGGCGGCTCGGCCCTGTTGAAGGAGCCGGAGCTGGTGCAGGCCATCACGGCGGCCGTGGTCGGCGCGACCCGCTTGCCGGTGGTCCCCAAGATCCGCCTGGGCTGGGATTCGGAGAGCGTCAACGCGGTGGAGGTCGCCCGGCGCATCGAGCAGGCCGGGGCCGCGGCGCTGGTGGTCCATGGCCGCACCCGCGCCCAGGGCTACGGCGGCACGGCCGATTGGGACGCCATCACCGCGGTGAAGAAGGCGGTGGGCATCCCCGTCATCGGCAACGGCGACCTGTTCACGCCCCAGGACATCCGGCTGCAGCTGGGCCAAAGCGGCGTGGACGGGGTCATGCTGGGCCGCGGCGCCATGGGCAATCCCTGGCTTTTCGGCCGCGCGCTGGCGCTGCTGCAGACGGGCCAGGATCCCGGCGCGCCCGACGCGCCGGCCCGCGTGGCCATGCTGCGGCGGCATGTGGCCCACGCCCACGAGCGGCGCGGCCCCCAGGTCCTGGCGGAGATGCGCAAGCATGCCATGTGGTACCTGAAGGGCCTGCCCGGCTCCAGCGAGCAGCGGGCCCGCCTCAACGCCACCTTGGACTTCCAGGAGATCCTGGGGATCCTGGACGGGTACCTGGAATGGCTGGAGCAGCACCCGGAAGCCGAAGCCCGCGACCGTGAGGCGACCTTCGCCTCGGACGCGGGCTGCGATGGCGCATGTGAGGAGGCGGTATGAGGGATCGGTGGCTCATGAGCCTGGCCCTGGGCCTGGCGCTGGCCTTGGCGGTGACGGGCTGCGCCGGCAAGGCCCGCAAGCTCAGCCAGTACGACCTGGCCCTGTACCTGCAGCAGCAGGGCAAGGGGGACGACGCCTTGCAGGCCCTGCAACGCAGCCTGGCCTTGGACCCCGAGGACCCCACCCCGCGCGAGGCCCTGGCCGCCGGCTATTATGAGCGCGGCTGGCGCACCCAGGCGGTGCAGGAATGGGAGAAGGCTTGGGAGAAGAGCAGCGAGGACCCCAGCTTTTACGTGGGCGAGGGCAAGCCGCTGCGCAGCCAGGCTTGGATCTCGGACGGGGTGGAAGCCCACAAGCGCGCGGCCGCGGGCCTGGTGAGGTGCTACACCGCCATCGCCGATGAGGCTTTCAAGGGCGCCCGCTTCGAAGACGCGGCCAAGGCCGCCAAGCGCCTGACCGAGCTGGCCCCCGACGCCCTGCCCGGCTGGCTGACGCTGGCCCGCAGCCTGAAGAAGCTGAAGGACGGCGAGGGCGGATACGCGGCTTGGATGCGCTGCGCCGAGATGGACCCCAAGGACGCCGACATAAGCAAGGAGCTGGGCTTCGCCGCCTTCGGGCTGACGAAGCTGAACGAGGCGGAGACGGCCTTCCGCCGCTACACCGCGCTGAAGCCGGACGACCCCAAGGGCTACAACAACCAGGGCACCATCCTGGCCCTGCTCGACCGCTTCGAGGAGAGCCAGGCCGCCTTCGACAAGGCCCTGACGCTGCAGAAGGACATGATCCCCTCGCTCAACGGCAAGGCCACCGCCTATTACTACCAGAAGAAGTATGACGAGGCGCGCAAGGTCTGGGCCCATGTGCTGGAGCTGGCCCCGGACGACCCCACCGCCTTGGAGAACATCCGCACCCTCGTCAAAATGGGCTACTGATGGCCACGAGCAGGCACCTGCTGTACCCCGGGTCCTTTGACCCGCCCACGCTGGGCCACCTGGACCTGATCCGGCGCGGCCATGCCCTGTTCCCCCAGGTCACGGTGGGCGTGCTGCGCAACGTGGGCAAGGGCTCGCCGCTGTTCGGCGTGGAGGAGCGGGTCAGCATGCTCAAGCAGCTGACCAAGGGGCTCAAGGGCGTGCATGTGGACAGCTTTGACGGCCTGCTGATCGATTACATGCGCCGCCTGAAGAACCCGGTGGTGCTGCGGGGCCTGCGCGTGGTCAGCGATTTCGAGTACGAGTTCCAAATGGCGCTGATGAACCGCAAGCTGGAGCCCAGCTTTGAGGTGCTCTATCTCATGCCGGATGAGCGCTACAGCTACATCTCCAGTTCGCTAGTGCGCGAGGTGGCCCGCCTGGGCGGCCCCATCGAGAAGTTCGTGCCTGAGGCGGTGGCCCGCCGCACCCGCGAGGCCATGGCGGCCGCCAAGGGCGGCAGCGACGGCTGAGGGCGCCCGGCCTGGCCCCCTGAATGCGAAGAGCCCCCTGCCTCGCGGCGGGGGGCTCTTGTGCTTGGCGGCGACCGCCGCCGATGTCATCTCAGGTCGGCGGTCTGGCGTCGATCAGGCGGCGGCGGCCATGGCCACTTCCTTCTTGTAGGCCTCCAGCACCAGGCCCTGCAGCTCGTCGCGCACGCCCTTGCTGGACGGGAAGTAGATGTCCTGGTATTCGCCGGCCCCGGTCTTGCGGTTGGGCATGGCCAGGAAGAGCCCGTTCTTGCCTTCCACCACCCGCATGCCCGTCAGGAAGATGCTGTCATGCACCTTCACCGAGGCCAGCGCGCGCAGGCTGTCCTTCTCGAACAGGGAGATGCGGACTTGGTCGAACAGGGGGCTTTCCTTCATGGCTGGCTCCTTCTCGTGTAAGGGTGGCCCTTGGCGCCACCATGGCGCCCCAGGTTCCCTTTGGCATCCCCGGGTCACCCCAGGGCATCTCGTAGGGCCCCCAACGGGGGCCCGGCTCAGTATTGGCGCAGCAAGCTGATCACTTTGCCCAGGATGCTGAATTCCTCGCCCACCTTGCGGGGCGGGTAGGCAGGGTTGGCGGAGATCAGGTAGATGCCATCGTCCCGGCGCTGGAAGTACTTCACGGTGGCCTCTTCGCCCAGCAGGGCCACCACGATCTCGCCTTCCAGGGCGCTGCGCTGCTGGCGCACCATCACCAGGTCGCCTTCCAGGATGCCCGCGCCGATCATGGAGTCGCCATGCACCTTCAGGCCGAAGACCTCGCCCTGCTGGTAGCGCACGAAGGTGCGCGGCAGGGTCAGGGTATCCTCGACGTTCTCCGCGGCCAGCAGGCCCGGGCCCGCCGACACGGTGCCCAGCACCGGGACCTTGATGAAGTTGTCCAGCAGGCTGGCCAGGTCACGCTCGTATTGC
>Ga0302320_10002844_pt1 | contig 40490 bp, 25 predicted proteins | sample Bog_T0_3_FD_202130 | JGI IMG/M metagenome (GOLD analysis project Ga0302320, IMG submission 202130) | Peat permafrost microbial communities from Stordalen Mire near Abisko, Sweden - Bog_T0_3 | ecosystem: Environmental > Terrestrial > Soil > Wetlands > Peat | place: Sweden: Abisko, Stordalen Mire... | reverse complement strand
CCCGGCCCAAAACCCTCCTTCTCAACCCATTGATGGAGGCAATCCTCACTCGAATGACTCAAGACAGGCTATCGGGGCCGGGCTACGCTGTGAATGTCTCCTGAATTTGTTCCTGCACTGGCTTTCCAAAGTGTAAATTTCGGGTGGCAGCCCCTCTCGCTGGGCCGCCACCCGATTTCTTTTTTGGGGCCACGAAACACCGCCGCTTCTTGCTACAGGGCGCCTGCGGAAGCCGAGATCGCGGTAGCCCGGTTCTTCACAAACGTCACCGTCCAATGCTTCCCGTCCTGGTCGTAGGTCACGGTGCGGTCGCCCTCGGTGGGCCCGTCCACGTGCATCTTCTGGCCGATCGCCATGCGGGTCTCCAGCTCGCTCATGCCGGGCTTCACCTGGTGCGCATCGATGGCCGCCCAAACCTCCTTCGGCCATTGGTCGTAGATGGTGTGCGGATCGTCGTAGAAGAACAAAAGGTCGCAGTAATACGCTTCCTCAATGCCCTGCATATAGCCGATGGGCGTGGCATAGAGGGCCGCTGCGCCCGGCAGCGCGAAGACGGCAAGAGCCTGGCGGCTGCCGCGCTCAATTCCGTCGTCGGTGCCCGCGGGTACGGCCGCCTTCACGATCTTCTTCACCTCCAGCCGCTGGGCTGAGGGAATCACACCCACCCGCTTGCCAAACTCCACATGCCCGCCCGCGTAGGGGTAGTAGCTCATCGTGTAGCCGTTCTTCATCCACACGGTGGTGCCCTCCAGCCGCAGCGTGTCTTCAAAGTGCGACGGAAAGAACGCGCGCATCACCACCAGGTCGTCCTTGCTCAGCGCCTGGCTGGTGTCGCTCTTGGGGATTACTCCAGGGTCCTGCCGGTGCTTCCACACGGAAAACAGGTAGATGCCCCCGATGGCGAACGTGATCAGGGTGGGAATCAGAATCTTTTGCCAGGTCTTCATGCGCGCTCCTTGCGGGCTTTGCTGATAGCTTTTCGTTACCTTGTTGGTTGTTCAAGCTTTTTGAGGGTCAGGCGGAGTTTCCCCCGCCCCGGAGCGCCTCGGCCGTCAGTTCATCGGCGCGCCGCAGTTCAGGAAACAGCACGGCCCACGTTCCGGCCACCGCCAGCGCGCCCAGCCCGCCCACCAGCGTGGCGGCCTTGGCCCCCCACCACTGCGCGGTCAGGCCGCTCTCAAACTCGCCCAGCTCATTCGATCCGCCAATGAACAGCGAGTTCACGGCGCTGACCCGGCCGCGCATCTCCGGCGGCGTCGCCAGTTGCAGCAGCGAGCCGCGGATGATCACGCTGATCATGTCAGCTGCGCCCGCAACGGCCAAAGCCGCCAGCGAAAGCCCCAACCTGTGCGAAAGTCCGAAGACCACCGTCGAGGCGCCAAACACTGCTACCGCAAAAAACAGCTTTCGCCCTGCCCGGCGCTGCAAAGGGAACCGCGCCATGGTCAGGGACATCGCCAAAGCCCCCAACGCAGGAGCCGCACGCAGCATCCCCAGCCCCTGCGGCCCGGTGCGAAGAATATCGTGTGCAAAAATCGGCATCAGAGCCACCGCCCCGCCTAGCAACACGACAAACAAATCCAGCGAGAGCGCCCCCAGCAGCAACGGCGACCGGCCCACATACTGGAACCCCGCCAGAACAACCTGCACCGAGGCCGCCCGGTGCTCCATCCTTCCCGGCCGCGCGTGCAGGCTGGTCACCAGCACCAGGAACCACCCCTGCGTAGCCAGCGTGAACAGGTACACAATCCCCGCGCCTTCCAGCCGCGTATCTGGCGCCCAGCGGGTCAGCGGCAGTGTAAACAGCAGTCCGCCCAGCGCAGGCCCGGAGATATTGGCAAACTGGAAGATGGCCCCGCCCCAGGTCACGGCGTTCACAAAGTGCTGTTGCGGCACCAGATGCGGAAGCAGCGCCGAGCTGGCCGGGCCAGAGAACGCGCGCCCCGTCCCGATCAGCGCCAGCACGGCATAAATCGGCGCAACGTGCTGCGTTCCCGCGCGCGCCAGCAAGAGCAGCGCCGCGGACGAGACCATCTGCACCGCATAACAGACCAGGATCACCCGCCGCCGGTCGAAGCGGTCCGCCACATGACCCGCGGGAAGCAGGAATAGCAGCCCGGGAAGAAACAGCGCCAACCCCGTATACCCCAGGTCCAGCGCCCGGTGGGTGATCGAATATACCTGCCAGGCCACCGCCACCGTCTGCCCTTCTGCGCCAAGAATCGCAACCACGCGCGCCAACTGGTACCGCTTGAAGTCGCGAGAGGCAAAGGCTTCCATGCCGCGCCGGGGCGGCTTGGGGGGGAGAGGTTTCATGCCTGCTTTATGTATAGCGCTTTATCCCATCGCTCAGATAGACGCCTGCGTCGCGATTCCACCCTCGGCACAGCAGCAGTGGCATGACCCCGGCATTCGACATTCACCTCAAGAGTCGACCCTCGCTAAGTACAGGACACCTTTGTTCCGGCAGCAGTCCCTATCCCGCCACCCCACGCCTTGCCCGCTAATCCGACATTGCGCCAGCCTCCGCGCCGCCGCGTTCTATCATAGGTATGTGCAAACCCATCACCAGCTTGGCGACATTCTGGCCAACTCCATCACCCACGGAATTGGCTTCGCTGTGGCCGTCGTCGGCGCGGTCTACCTGATTGCCGCCTCCACGCGGGGAACCGCCTGGGATGTGGTCAGTTGCTGCGTCTTCTCCGCCACGCTGGTCCTGGTTTACCTCTGCTCCACGCTCTACCACTCGCTGGTGCGAACACGGGCGCGCCATGTCTTTCACATCCTCGACCACTCCGCCATCTACTTGCTGATCGCCGGCACCTATACCCCCTTCACGCTGGTTACCCTGCGCGGCCCGCTGGGCTGGGCCCTGTTCGGCGTGGTGTGGGCGCTGGCCGTGGCTGGGGTCATCTTCAAGAGCTTCGCCGTCGGGCGCTTTGAGGTAGCCTCCGCGGTGGTTTACCTGGCCCAGGGCTGGTTCGTGGTGGTGGCCGTGCGCCCGCTGGTCCACGCCCTCGGCTGGCACGGCGTGATGTGGCTGGGCGCCGGAGGCCTGGCCTACACCCTCGGAATCGTTTTTTTCGCGCTCGACAGCCGACGCTACTTCCACGCCCTGTGGCACCTTTTTGTGCTGGCCGGCAGCGTCGCCCACTACTTTGCGATCCTCTTCTACGTCCTTCCGGCCCGCCCCTGAGCCGGCTCCGCGGCTCCCGCACCGGCCCGACGCCGGCGCTCACATTGACCTGAGCCCTCAAAGCCGGTACACTACTCTAGTTTGGCGATTCCTGCCTGCTGTCGTGGAGCCAGACGCTCGCCCTGATGTTTCAGGGGCTTGAGCGTACCGCGGCACAGAAGTTTCCGCCCGAGCTATTTTCTTTAAGGCGCGCATCGGCCGAGCCGGACTTGCGCTGGAGGGTTTATGTACGCGGTTATTCGTACCGGTGGTAAGCAGTATCGCGTCGCGCCTGGCGACGTGGTGAAAATTGAAAGCGTGGTTTCCGATTCCGAGCTTCAGACCGTCGAATTCAGCGACGTGCTGGCGGTCTCCGGCGAGCCCGGAACCGTGGCCAAACCGGCCGCCGCAAAAGTGACTGCCGAAGTGCTGGGCGAGGGCCGGGGAGACAAGATCCTGGTTTTCCACCTCAAGCGCAAAAAACAGTACAAGAAGCTCCAGGGGCATCGGCAGAACTTTACCGAGGTGCGCATCAAGGCCATTGAGGCCGACGGCGTGACCTACACCGCCGCCAACTAGGCTGCGCACGAAATTCAGAAGGGGATTCGGCTATGGCACATAAGAAGGGTGGAGGCAGCTCCACAAACGGACGCGACTCCAATGCACAGCGGCTGGGCGTAAAGGCCTTCGGCGGCGAATTGATTACCGGCGGCTCCATCATCATGCGCCAGCGCGGCACCCGCATCAAGCCGGGCGTCAATGTCGGCATCGGCTCAGACGACACGCTCTTCGCCAAGATTACCGGCCGGGTGAAGTTTACCGACCACGGCAATCGGGGGCGCTTTGCCTCCATCGAACCCGTAGCGGCCGAGTAAGGCTGCCTCAGCTCGACCCAAAAGGCCGCGGCGACTCCCGCGGCCTTTTGTGCTGCCCTTTCAAAAAACCGCCGCATGGCGTTCCGCTGCAGCCGCCATCTGCCCAGGCGCAAACGCTCTGCATCCCCCACAATTGAGTCATCCCGCCTGCCTGAGAGATTCAGAAGCTCAAAGAAAATGGGCCGCACCCAAGGGTGCGGCCCATTCTGCTACGATTCGGCGTCAACTTCGGCGTCTAAAGCTTCGATTCGCTGCTCTTCAGCGTCCGGTTCAGCACCTTGTCCACCACCTTTTCAACGTCGGTGAGAAAGAAGCTGTCGCCGGAATGTTGAACGGCAACCTGCGTTCCGGTGTGCCCCAGGGCGGAGGCAATTTCGTTCCAGCGGTAGATGGTGGAGTTCGCCGGCATCACCATGGGGCGGCGAACCGGCTCGGGCAAGGCCGCGCTGGCTATCCAAATGCTCAGCGCAAGCAGGATGACCGTTTGATAGACGAATTGCAGCGGAGCGGTGAGTGAACTGTTGTGCAGTAGGAACGATGCGGTGACGAAATCGTTGGCGGACATCAGGCCAAACCCAAGAGCGATCCCGAAGGCCAGGTCGCGAACCGAGATGCGCAGCGCATTCATGCTCAGGCAGAGAAACGCCAGCAGGCAGATCTCAACCACGCTCACCGAGCGCATCAGCCCGTTGGCGATATCGGGAATGATGAGGATGCTGCGGTGGCTGAAGGAGAGCGTGGAAAAGCTCACGATCACCGACGCCAACGCCACCCAGCGGAACAGCACCAGTCCAAACTTCATCAGCCCGGAGAAACCGGAAAGCGCCGAGCGGAAAACCTCCACGCAGACGAAGTAGAGGAGCACCGCACTGGCGATGTATACCGTCCAGTAGACGAAAAAGTAAATGACAAAACAATAATCATTCAGCCAATGCTGCGATTGGCCATAGAGCAGAAGAGAAAACACTGGCGTGGAAGCCACGCGCAGTGCCAGGTAGGCTCCCATCGCCGGAAAACGGCGATGCAATCCCTTCCTCCAGAACAAGAAGCCGAGCAGAGCGGATAGAAAAAACTCCGTCACGCTCAACAGGGACATCGCGGCCGTTGAAGACATAAGTACCCTCTCGTTATTCTGAGAACACTCTCAGAATAACGCCGATTTCCCTCTTCCCTCAACAATAATGCGGGCTTCCCCTGATACTTTCGTGCCATTACCGCGGTTTCTAATTCCCAGTGGGCGTCGCGGGGCAGGTCGGCACGTGGGGTCCGCATTCAGGAATCGGATTGCTGGCCGTGGCCGACTGGTGGCTGGGAAAGACAGGCGCGTTCTTCGGAGCAACAGCGGCGGCAGCGGCGGCGGAAAGGACAAGCGAGACGGCGAAGAGACGGATGGCTAGTTTCATGATTGGTAACCTCAATTGAATTTGAAATCGCAGGATATGGTCCCCTGCACGCTGAAATCCTAAAAGAGAAAGCTCGTTAAGTCTAGTACTTTCATCGATTTGATTTATAGTAACACACTATATTACTAACGTAACATTAAAATGCTGGAATTTGCCCCCGCCCCCGGCCTTTCCGCCCCCTTTGCAGCCTCTTCCCCCCACCTGCTTCCTACCCTCCCCTCATGCTAAAATGAGGTCAGGAAGCTTCGCTTGAAAGCCCCTGTCTTTTTAATCTGTTAGACCTCAGAATCCGGCCCGGAGGCACACTTCCGGCACCTCACTCCGCACGGAGCATAAAGCGAACATCTTGCGAACGGAAACCTATGGCGACTGAACCTCTGAATACACCCCCGCTCCCCGTCGATAACAGCACCTACACTGGCGACAACATCAAGATTCTCGAAGGTCTTGAGGCCGTGCGCCTGCGCCCCGCCATGTACATCGGCTCAACCGGCGAGATGGGTCTGCACCACCTGGTCTACGAGGTGGTGGACAACTCGGTGGACGAGGCGCTGGCCGGTTATGCCAAGAAGATCGACGTCATCATCCATGTGGACAACTCGATCACCGTCATCGACGACGGCCGCGGCATCCCGGTGGACATGAAGACCCTGGCCAATGGCGAGCAGATGCCCGCCGTGCAGGTGGTGCTCACCATCCTCCACGCCGGCGGCAAGTTCGACGCCTCCACCTACAAGGTCTCCGGAGGCCTCCACGGCGTGGGCGTGAGCTGCGTCAACGCCCTGAGCCAGGAGTTCAACGTCGAAATCTGGCGCGACGGCCACACCTGGGAGATGGATTTCAGTTGCGGTGACCCCACCAGCGAACTTCGCCAGGCGGGCACCAGCAAGCGGCGCGGAACCAAGATTCACTTCCTGCCCGACAAGACCATCTTCACCGTCACCGAGTTCAATTACGACACCCTGGCCCAGCGGCTGCGCGAGATGGCCTTTCTCAACAAGGGCCTCACCATCGGCCTCACCGACGAACGCACCGCCGACCCCAAGACGGGCGAGGCGCGCCACGCCGAGTTTCACTATGCGGGCGGCATCGCCGAGTTTGTGAAGTACCTCAATCGCGGCAAGACCGTCCTCCACGAAAAGCCGATCATGATGGAGGCCGCGCGCGACGGCGTGGAGATCGAAATCGCGCTGCAGTACAACGACAGCTACTCCGAAACCGTGTTCAGCTTTGCTAACAACATCAACACCGTGGACGGCGGATCGCACCTTTCCGGCTTCCGCACCTCGCTCACCCGCACCATCAACGCCATCGGCCAGCAGTTGGGCCTCTTCAAGGACCTGAAAGAGAACCTCAGCGGCGACGACGTGCGCGAGGGCCTGGTGGCCGTCGTCAGCGTCAAGCTGCCGCAACCCCAGTTCGAGGGCCAGACCAAGGGCAAGCTCAACTCCGACATCGCCGGCACCGTGCAGGCGTTCGTCAACGAGCGGTTGGGCGCATTTCTCGAGCAGAATCCGCCCATCGCCAAACGCATCATCAACAAGGCTATTGAAGCCTCGCGCGCCCGCGAGGCCGCCCGCAAGGCACGCGACCTCACCCGGCGCAAGGGCGCCCTGGACGGCGGTGGACTGCCCGGCAAGCTGGCCGACTGTTCCGAGCGCAACCCGGACCGCTGCGAACTGTATCTCGTCGAGGGCGAAAGCGCCGGCGGCACCGCCAAACAGGGCCGCGACCGCCGCTTCCAGGCGATTCTGCCCCTCAAGGGCAAAATTCTCAACGTCGAGAAGGCCCGCTATGACAAGATGCTGGGCCACGAGGAAATCCGCGCCATGATCACCGCGCTCGGCTGCGGCATCGGCAAGGACGACTTCGACGCCACCAAGATCCGCTACGGCAAGATCATCCTCATGACCGACGCCGACGTCGACGGATCGCACATCCGCACACTGCTGCTGACTTTTTTCTTCCGCCACATGACCGAGCTGATCAAGCGCGACAACATCTACATCGCCCAGCCCCCGCTATTCAAGATCAAAAAGGGCCGCTTCGAGCAGTACATCAAGGATGAGCGAGAGTTTGTCAAGGTCATGGTCAACCGCGCCTCCGAGGGCATGATCGTGCGCCATGGCGAAGCCGCCAGCCATATCGAGGGCCCCAACCTGACTCGCTTCATGAGCATTCTGGACGAGTATCTGGGTTTTGTGGAACGGGTCGACAAGCGCATCCGAAACGAAAAGTTGACCGAGTTGCTGGCCCGCGCCGAACTGGCCCACCGCGCCGATTTCGCATCGAAATCCGAGAGCGAGGTTCCGCCCAAGCTGGCCCTCCTGCATACTGAACTCACCGAATTGTCCGACGAGTTCGCGTTCAAGTCACTGAGCGTGCCGGTCGAGGACGAGGAGCACCACACCTGGTCCATCTGCTTCACCGATGCGCAGGGCGCCACCCGCTGCATCGACTGGACGCTGGCCTCCAGCCCCGAGTTCCGTCAGATGATGGCCAAGTACACCCTCATCAAGGAGTTCCTCGAACCCCCGTTCCTCATCGAATACGCCACCAAGGCCGCCGTCGCCGAAGCCGGCGCGGAGCCGGCCGAAGGCGCCGAAGCCGAGACCTCTGAGAACGCGGAGGCCCAAGCAGAGACCAAGCAGGCCCGCCGCACCGCCCGCATGCAGCGCGAACCGGTCGAAAAGCAGACCGCCCGCGAACTGTTCGCCTATATCGTCGAACAGGGCAAAAAAGACTACCAGGTGCAGCGCTACAAAGGCCTCGGCGAGATGACCTCCACGCAACTCTGGGACACCACCATGGACCCCGAGCGGCGAACCCTGCTCCAGGTCAAGCTCGAGGACATCGCCGAAACCGAAGCCATCTTTACCACGCTGATGGGCGAAGATGTGGAAGCCCGGCGCAAGTTCATCGAGGATAACGCTCTGGACGTAAAGAACCTCGACATCTAATCCCCTGCGGGGGTTGCAGGTTTGCGGAAAAACTGTCGGCGCCGGTTCACCTCATAGATCGGCAGGTGGCCCCATAAAGACAGAGGGAAACAGGGGCATGACAGGCGCCGGCTTGAGAACACCTGGTGGGGACGGCTCAAAGGAAACGACTTGGCGACAGGGTGACTACAGCGGTTCCACAATTGCTGTACCCAGAAGCCACAGCTCTCAAGTGCCTTTTTCATCAAGAAAAAGGGCACCCTTCGCGGCGTCACAAAAGGCATGTGAATTGTGGAACCGCTCTAAACACAGCGTCATAAATCATTGCGCATGTCGTGGTACGATGTGTTCCCTTAACCACCATGATCGGAGTGGAATTAAACTCGCTTCGTCAGGATTCGGAAGGTCGGCATCGCGCAGGTTTCAACAGCCACCCTGACTTGATTCCCGCCGTGAACCTACTGATGCAAGCTGAATCCGGACGGCAAAGCCGCCTCAAGATTGATTTGCTCTCCGGTGATGGGGTGGTTGAATCTCAGAAATTGGGCGTGCAGGAAGTATCCTCCATCGCCGGGGAGGCCGGGAAGATTCTCAAGAGGCTGGCCGGTTAAGCAGTACAGAGGATCGCCTACCAGGGGATGCCCAATCGACGCCAGGTGGATTCTGATTTGATGAGGGCGGCCCGAATAGAGGCTTACCTCAAATGTTGTCGTGCTTTTGGTGCGTGAGATCACCTTTGCCAATGACTTTGACGGTTTGCCACCTGACTTCGCGGCCCAAACGGAACCAAGGCGCGGGTGCGGTACCTGGCCGATGGGTGTGAGGATTTCGTAGGCGTCGTGCTCAGCAATGTTTTGGGCCAGCGCCCGGTAGATTTTTTGAATTTTGGGTGTGTTCCAGTTTGCGGATAGATTAGAGGCCGCCTGCGCTGTTTTGGCAAACAGAACGATGCCGCTTGTTGCCCGGCCCAACCGGTGGACAGGGTTTGCGTTGGGGGTTTGCTTTTGCACCAGGCGCAGGAGGGTGTTTTCCATGAAGCCGCCGCCGGGGAGGGTGGGCAGCCCGCTGGGTTTGTTGACGGCCAACAGATGGAGGTCATCCAACAGAACTTCGAAGTTCCGAGGGGCGTCTGGTTCGATCCAGGGCGGACGGTTCCAGACAAGGGCTTGGCCTGAAGTGACCAATTCGCTTCCAGTGGCTGTGACGCCGTTGAGGGTGACTTCGCGGTTGTTCAATTTTTGTTGCCACGCTTGTGGGGTTGAGTGGGGGTAAAGGCTCGCCAAGTGGGAAAGCAGGGTTTGTCCATGGTTTTTGCTGCTGATGATTGCGGTGAAGGCATAGCCCCGGTTGAGCATGTAGTTTGAGTGTAAGCTATGGCATCTGCGGCAGGAGTTGCTGGGGTTCGAGCGACACTGGATTGAGGCAGCAAGAGCTCTCAATCCGTCCAATGTGGGGAGCCGGATTCCGCGCGGATCACAGGCAATCCGGAAGTTATGCCTTTGGATCGTACCGAAAAACGCCCCAGGCTGCCGGAGTTGTCACAGGATGACTGACCCTGGATGGGGGAAGGATCCCTGTCGCAATGCCGGCCTATTGTTGCGGATTGGAACGTAGAGATCAGTCAAATGCATCGCACGAGACAGCTGGATAGTTGGAACCAGATCAGGCTCAGGTGGTATACGTATTCCGGGCAGAAAGTTCGAAGAGATTGGGCTGCGAAAACCGGGGAGAGATTCTGCCTCTTCGGCATGCCGAAGCAAATGCTTCAGGGCAGATAGGAAAAGGATGAAAACGAGAATCGATCTTGCACTGATGTTCTCACTCGTGGTCACACTGGTGGGTGCCACTTCGACGATTGCGCAACAGGCCGGGACGGGGCCCGGCGTTGCTCCACTTAGACCACAAGGCCCATGCGACATCTACGCGGCTGCCGGTGACTCCTGCGTGGCTGCCCATAGCACTACACGCGCCTTATATGCCGCCTATAACGGTCCCCTCTACCAGGTTTTACGCCAGTCGGACGGCAAGACTCTGGACATCGGTGTTGTTCAGCCTGCTGCTTCGCCAGTTCCGGATGCGGGCGGATACGCGGATGCAGGTGCACAGGATAGGTTCTGCGCCAACACCTACTGCTGGATCAGCACGGTCTACGACCAATCTCCCAAACACAACGATCTCACTCAGGCGCCCCGCGGCGGATTCAGCGGCCCGGCCTTGGGCGGGTTCAACAACCTTCCCCTCGCCGACATGGCGCCGATTACGATTATGGGGCACAAGGTCTACGGTGTCTTCATCGAGCCGGGCATGGGACTTCGCCAGGATGACGCGAAGGGCACCGCGGTCGACGACCAGGCCGAGGGAGAATATTGGGTCGTGAATGGCAAGCACTTCAACGCCGGTTGCTGCTTCGACTACGGCAACGCCGAAATCGACAGTCGCGACGATGACAACGGCACCATGGAAACCCTCTACTTCGGTAACGCCAGTCCATGGTATAGCGGGAATGGCCAGGGTCCGTGGATCATGACCGATCAGGAGAACAATCTGGTCGGCTGCGTCAATCAGGATGGATCCAAAGGCTGTCCAAATCTACCCAGCATCCCCTGGCGATTCGTGACCGCAATCGGCAAGGGAGAACCGCACCGCTGGGCTTCGATGGGCGGCGACGCGCAAAAGGGCGCTCTGTCGGTCATGTTTGATGGACCGCGCGTGAATCCTACCTATGACCCGATGCGCAAGCAGGGGGCCATTCTGCTGGGTAACGGCGGCGACAACAGTGACGGTTCGCAAGGCACGTTCTATGAAGGGGCGATGACAGCCGCTGGTACATTTCCATCGAACGCTACCGACCAGCTTGTGCAGGCCAATATCGTGGCTGCCAGGTACGATGTGGCCCCACTCACTGTGGCGCCTGCGGCGGCATCGACGCCGGGACTGCAGACGTTCACTCCGGGGTCCTCGCACGACACCACTGTAACGTTCACGAATAGCACGGGGGCGCCTGCGGTTGGCGTTACGTTGAGCATGGATGTACCCGGCAAGCAGTGGACATCTGTCGTTTCCGGCGCCACGGAGACGTCGAAGACATTCGTTCAGCCCGTCGCGCCGGGCGAGAGCGTGAGCGCGACCTTCAAGGTCACCTCCGGGCCAGTGCCCTTCAACGGCGATCTGGTCGGCAATGCGTCATGGACGAACCAGGCCAGCGGCAGGAAGCAAGTCGAGACCGCGGCAGAAAAGGTGCGGAATGCCAGCCCGATCAAGGTCAACGAGTATCGCGTTCGTTCAGGCGCTCCGGCCAATCCGACCAACTCATTTATCGAACTCTACAACGCGGGCTCTGAAAGCGTCGTCATCTCCAACTGGACGCTGACCGAACACCCGGCCCGCCAGGCTATCTTCTCGACGGTGAAGATCCCCGCTGGAACGACGCTTGCGGCGCACGGCTTCTACCTGCTGGGTCTCTCCAACTCCGGGCTGGCGGTCGCCGCGCGCGCCGGGGAAAGCATCATCCACGTCAGGAATACGGATGGAATGTCGGTCGGCGATACGATCAGCATCGGCGCCGGCTCCAGCGTGGAAACCCGCAAAATAGCAAGCCTCGGGACGGCTGCCAGCAACCACACAACGCTGTGGCAACCGCTCCCGGAAGGCCCGGTGATCACAATTCCCGCCGGCTCGACCAACGTGCCTGTTGAGAGCATCTCAGGCTTCGTTGTAGGCCAGAAGATTGCGCTTGGCTATGGCGCCACCTACCCCGTCGTCGCAAACACCGTAGAGCAGTACGAGATCGCCACGGTGACCGCAGTCGGCAAGCCTGGCACTCAAGCCTACCTGGCGATGGATGCGCATGCCGGAGCGACCAACATCAAGGTAACTTCCGCCTCCGATGTCACTGTGGGCGACAAAATCAGGCTGGATATCGACAGTGTCGGACATGGAGTCGAAACCGTCACTGTGGCACATGTGGGCACTGCGGCCAGTCAGACAAATCTCACCGCTGACGCGAACGCCGGTTCGACCCGAGTCCACGTCCGTCGGGCAGAGGGTTTCGCTGTGGGTGACAAGATCACGATCGGCACGCCGGCAAGCCAGGAGGCCGTGACCATCACCGCCGTCGCCAACCGCGGGCCAGGCGGCGCCGCCATCGACTTTACGCCAGCACTCGCCAAGCCCCACGTGGCCAATGAGTGGGTCGTATCTCCCGGCGCGGGCCTGGACTTGGCCGCACCCCTGCAGTTCAACCATGCGGCCAACCTCCCGTTCAGCGATCGTGGAACGGGGATAACTTTCCAGCCGGCGACGGCCTTTGCCCATTCGAGCAACGAGCCGGTCCAGGCGCTTGGCGCCGGGATTGGGCTCGACAGCCCACTGGCCGACGACCACGCAATCCACGCGGCTGTACGCGACGCCGCTGTAAAGGTTGCGGGTTACCAAGGGACGCCGCTACCCAACCAGTGGTTCGGAGGCCCCGAGTTGACAACCGACGCCCTCCAATTCGGCCATAGCATCACCATCGAAGAGGGCAGCATCGTGCTGCGGGACGCCTCGGGAGTAGTTGCCGACAGCCTCAACTACGGCGTCCTCGCCGACCCATGGGCCGCTGAAGGCGATCAATCTCCTTCGGGAGCGCCCCTGAGCGGCTGCTTTGCGCCCGCACCCGGCTCGGTGTTCGACCCATGGTCAACCATCGTTGCCCCTCTCGCCACCAATACGAGCGCAGGACGGTTCCCCGACGGAGCGGATACCGATAGCAACTGTACCGACTTCTTGGCGCAGGCCGCTACTGCTCTGTCGACCGACTCGCCCGCAGGTGCAACCAATATCAAGGTCCCCAGCGTGGAAGGTTTCAGTGCTGGCCAGACGATCCTGGTTGATTCGGGTGCGAATCGTGAAACTGCCGTCATCGCGACAGTTGGCACGGCCGGCGTCACTAAGCTACGCAGTGCCACCGACGTGGGAGCAACGGTTCTTCCCGCCGCCAGCGTGACCGGCTTTAGCAAAGGCCAAACCATTACGATTGACACTGGCGCAAACTCCGAGACCGCCGTTGTCTCCTCAGTCAGGCGCTCCGGCGTGACATTGACAATCGCGGCGCCGCTCACTCGTGCGCACGCGCCTGGCGTGCTGATTTCCGGCACCGGTATCAGCCTCACCACCGCATTGACCAAGGCACATGCCAGTGGAGCGCAGGTCTCCGACAACGTTCCAACGCCTGGCGCACCCAACCAATATCACAGGGGGAATGATTGAGGGAGTCTGCGAAGCTGCATTGATCGTCGTAACTTGGACTATCCCAACGTCGCCGTGAGCGTCGGACGGGATGCCGAGCGCCAAATGCCCGGCACAATGTGAAAGAACGCTCTCAGGGGCATACCGATCACTCGATATGCCCCCGATTACTTCGAGGCGTAGCTGCTATCTCCTCCTTTGGATAAAGGCTGGATTAGAACACTTACGGCGATTGGTAGCGAAAAGTGCCGCAGGCTAAGTCGATCAACGCCTGCCATAGGTCGCGAGATTCCAGTCGCAAAGGCGACTTATCAGGACTTATATGAGACTGGAATTCAGGAAGGGCGCCCCTCCGTTCACCTTTCCGGAAAGGCACTATTCATCTATGTGATTGTTGGCCTCTGGCGTGACAGTGAAACCGAAGCTGGTAACTTATAGAAACTGAGCGTAATAGGTGGCGCCAATTGGCGCTTATAGGAACACCGGGAAACCGTTATTGTGCCCGTGACCTCTGCCTTTTTCCGCGCTCGGACCGAACGGCCGCTGTTAGATCGGGAATTCTGGCGAATGCACAACGACTTAGGGAGAGTCTTGAAGCGAAACTTCTGCCACCGGGCTGCAGAGGTCGCGTGAACACGGAAACACACCTCTGCGCCTTGCCCACCGGCGAGCACTGCCCCAGAGGCTTGGTCTGCCTCGGCTGCACCCACGCTCAGCCGAAGAAAAGCGCCGTGCCGGTCTTTCGACGGATGCTCGCCAGTCATCAACGCAGCCTGGACGACGCGCTCGGCCACAATGAGCCCGCGGGGCAGATCGCGGCTCGCAAACTGGAGCTTGTGAGGATATCCACCGCTGCATGCCATGACGCAAGCCCATTACAAAATGACCGAGGCAGCCGGGCGTGCCGCCTGCGTCAATGAGTGACCGGTTGTCCGTGGCCGGAACTCTACCAGAGGTGCGCGAGGGAACCGGATCCTTCCATAACACTTTCAATCCCTCACACGATGACGCACATATTGCAATGCGCAATGCTTTGCAAACCGCAATGGTGGGATTGACGCCCGCTTGAGGACCGAGAAGCAGCCGTTGAGGATCGCCTTCGAGCGGGTGTGCGAGGGTTGATTGGAAGCGCAACAACTTCGTGAACCAAAAGGGACTGAAATGCGTATAGGCGTTGCGTATGCGGAGCGGGATGGGATACGATTTGGGCGATTGCGAAGGTTTCAGATCGCTTTGTGGTTGGACTGAGAAGCCAATCCCTGGGCGACCGGCAGCCGCTCCCCCGGCGGCAGTAGCAAACAGAATTCATATCTCTCTAACGAACGTTGAGTTGCTGGTGTATGAGGCGCAAGCCGTTGAAAACCTCGGCGTGGTTTACGCTCGTTCGTATTCTCTTGCCGCCCACAATCGGCCAAGTGTATCCTTACCACAACATTTCGGACTTTCAAACGGTTTCTGGCGAATAAACTTGCATGCGGAGGATTATGACCGGAAAGCATGGTTTTCTTGATGCTCTGAAGCAAACAGTCTTTGAAGACGAGCCGGCGCCGCCGGAGAAACACACTCCGCCAACAGCCGTGCCCCACTATGCCGAACCGGGTTTTGGCGCCCCCGCGGTTCAGCCGACGGTACCGGCCGCTTCTCAATCCCCTGGTTTCACACTGCCGATTGATGCGGGAGTCGTGCCGGACAGCGATACGGTCTACCAGACGCTTCTGTCCAAGACAGATTTTGAGGGCACGTCCACCGCCGCAACAATCCACAAGTTCCTCGATCCTCTCAAGGCGATCCCGGACACGGTCATGCCGACCAACGTCAAGTTCAGGACCGCTGTGCTTCAAGCCTCGGCACAGGCCGGGTTGTCGGAGGAAGGGATTCTGGCGACTTTTGACACCCTGAAGGCCAAACTTCAGCAGGAGAAGGATGCCTTCGGCGGCAAGGCGCAACAGTTTGAGGCGCATGAAGTTACCGGGCGCCAGAACCAGATCCAGACGATCACCCAGCAAATCACCGTGCTTCAACAGGAGCTGGCTCGACTGTCGAATGAACTGGTGGATGCGCAAGGGAAATCCACGCACGCCGAGAATCAGTTTGAGGCGGCCGTGCAGCGGCGCAGCAGTGAACTTGAACAGCAGAAGGCGCTCTACGCCTCTCTGCTCAAAGGATAAGGGGTTCTTATGGGTCTTTCGCCAGTAACTCCAAGCTTCACCCAGAACCTGCAAGGCTATACACCGAAGTCATTCTGGAAGCGCCCCGAGGGGCCGTTCGGAATGGTTGCGCTGGCGGCCCTGGTTGTCGGCGGAGGTATTGCCTTCTACGCCATCCTGCCATTCCTGATTTCTCTGCTCACCGACACGCTTCACATGATCGCTTTGGCGGCCATCGTGATCGCCATCCTTTGGTTGGTTTTCAATCCGACCTTCCGCACCGCGGTCAGCAACCTGTTTCAGAACGTAGTGCGCTTTTTCGCTTCATGGGTCGTGGAGACCGATCCGATCGGCATCCTTCGCAACAATCTCGACGACATGAAGAAGGCCAAGTACAACCTCGACCAGACGCTGCAGCGGTTTGCAGGCAGTGACGAGAAGCTGCAGCGCAGCATAGCCGCCAAGTCCGACGAAATCAACAATCTTGGTCACAAGGCTGCCAAGGCCGAACAAATGGCCAATGCCGCCGCGGACCCCATGGAAAAGGAACGGCTTTCGCTCGAACGCCAGACTTTTCTCGAACAGGCGGGGATGTTGATGCAGGGCGTCAAGCAGCTTCAGGCTCTCGAAGATCAAACTTCAAAGATGCTGAAGACCTTTCAGCACTGGTCGCAAATCGCCGACAGCAAGATTCAGCGCACCGAGAACAAGGTTGGCTTCCTGGCCGAGCAGCGCAAGATGATTCTCGACGCCAAGGCCACCCTCGGCGTAGGCCAAACGCTGCTGCGCGGAAATCCCGAGCAGTTGAAGATGGTGGATATGGCGCTGGACTATCTCGAGGAAGATACGTCCCGCACTCTGGGCGAAATCAAGGAGTTTTCGCGCTATACCGACAAACTGTTGACCGACGATCAGATCGAGTCTGGCGCCGCAGCAGACGATGCCGCCGCCAAGTTTGCCGAGTTCAACCAGAAGCTGCTCACGTCCGGCAACCAAGCCTCGGGTTCGGACCAAATCCATATTCCAGGAATGGATTTGGCGCCGGTCATGAAGATGCCTGGCACCCTGGCGAGTGTCAACGCCTCCAGCGCCAAGGATGCGAGCGATTACGACAACATTTTCAAGTAGACAGTTTCATACGAAATTGAGGGGAAGAAAGAAATGCCGCGTTTGAAGCCGCAAGCGAAGTTGTTCCTGATCGTGGTTCTGGGCGGGGGAGCGGTCTTCGGGCTCCGCTCCGCCATGCAGCACGGGCTGATTCCAACCCCCGGCATCATGAGCTCGATTGTTGCCAGCCGCGTAACCCTGCCGCCTCAAGAGGAGGCGCAGGTTGCCAACGTGCAGGCGCTGCCGTATCCCTCCACGTCGCCGGCCAATGTCGCGGCCCCGCATATTCAGTTCGACGTGTGGGAATGGAACGCCATGTTCTCGCTGATCTACGCCAACGGAGGCCCGGACACCACCAAGGGTTCGCTGATGGAGAAGAACGGTGTGAACCTGACTCTGCACCGCGAAGACTCCAATACGCAAATGGGGAACGATCTGATCGATTGCGCCAAGCAACTCCACGATGGCGAGAAGACCTGCTCCAAGGGGGCGGAGGCTATTGTCGTCATGGGCGACAGCGGCGGACAGTGGCTCTCCAATCTGAATCCGCAACTGAAGAAGCTGGGGCCTGAGTACCAGGCGGTCATCATTGGCGCGGTGGGCCGCTCCAACGGCGAGGACGCGCTCCTCGGCCCCGCCGAGTGGAAGTCCAATCCGCAAAGCATGAAGGGCAAGACGGTGGTCGGCGTCATTCGCGATGGCGACTGGAATATTGCCCTGAACTATCTGGGATCGAACGGGCTCAAGAATAACCCGGACCTGAAGACATGGGACCCGGACGCGGTGAACTGGATCGCTGCGCCGGACGAAGACTACATCAAAGCCGTCACCGACGTATTCATCCCCAACCGCTGCGAAGACCGCAAGGTCGTCAAGGATGGGCGCCCGACGGGCGAAGTCAAGAACATTTGCCCGGATGGCGTAGTGACCTGGACCCCGGGCGACGAACAGGCCGTGCATGGCCGTCCCGGCACAACGAAGATCGTCTCCTCGCATGAGTATGCTTCGCAGATGCCGGCCGTGATTCTGGGCATCAAGAAGTTCTTCAACGACAATCGCGACGAAATCTCTGGATTGCTGGCGGCAAGTTTCCAGGCTGCGGATCAAGTCAAGGCATTCGACGCTGTCCGCCGCAAGGCCGGCGATATTTCGGCAACGCTTTACAAGGATCAGACCGGCGACTATTGGTACAAGTACTACGGGGGATACCGCGACCCCAAGTCGGGCCAGTTGCTGGGAGGCTCGGCAGTCTTCGGCCTCGAGGATAACATCAACTACTTTGGCCTCGACGGCAAGCATAACAACAACATGCGAGCCACCTACGAAACCTTTGGCAAGATCGCGACCACGAACTATCCGCAACTGTTCAAGGACAATCCCGTCCCGCCGTACAAGGAAGCAGTCGATACTTCGTTCATCTTCAGCGCGCAGGCTTCGCTGAATACCAACGGAGTGCAGGGTGCAAGCGCGGAGACAGTGGATTACGCCAAGGAAGCGCAAAGCGGCCAGGTGCTGGGCCACAAGGCCGTGTACATCAACTTTGCGTCTGGTTCCGACCAGCCTTTACCCGACAGCCTGCCGGTCCTGAATGAGCTGAAGGACTCGCTGGCCATCAACTCGCAGTTGGCCCTCCAGATCGATGGCTACACCGACAATGCCGGCAGCGATGCAGTCAACGTGCCGTTGAGCGAAAAGCGCGCTCAGGCTGTCAAGCGCTACTTCCAGCAGGTTGCTCCGCTGAGCTTCCCAAACTCCCGCTTCAAGCAGGTCGCGGGCCACGGTTCGCAGAATCCACTTTCCTCGAATGGCTCCGCCGGGGGCAAGGCTCTGAATCGCCGCGTGGAGATCACGCAGATCGGTCAGTAGTTCACGTCCAAATTGGGGAGGCGAAAGCCTCCCCTTACTTCTGTAACAACGAAGAAATCATGAATCCAGCCATTGCTGTGTTTTCACCCAATACGGTGCTGAACAAGAACGCTGTTCGTGCCTTGGTAGCCACCCAGGTCGCCATCGTGGTGGTCTTATGGGTGTTCAGCCCATTCGTGCTGCTGCCCAAACCCGGTGAGGTAGTCGGCGCGCTCGGAGAGTTGTGGGAACAGGGGCTCGGCGCGGAGTTGATCACCAGCTTCTATCTCAACGTGCAAGCCATCGCTGTGGCCACGGTCGTTTCGCTGCTGCTGGCTTACGCGACGGTGATGCCTTTCTTCCGGCCCCTCGTCGCCCTGCTGAGCAAGCTGCGCTTTCTCTCGCTGGTCGGATTGACCTTCTTCTTCACCTTGATGGCCAGAAGCGGGCATCAACTGAAACTCTCCCTGCTGGTCTTTTCGGTTTCAGTATTTTTTGTCACTGGAATGGCCGATGTCATCAACGGCATCCCCAAGGAGATGTTCGACCTGGCGCGCACGCTGCGCATGGGTGAGTGGCGCGTGGTTTGGGAAGTTGTCGTTCTTAACCAGATCGACAAGGTCTTCGACGTTCTCCGTCAGAATGCGGCGATCGGCTGGATGATGCTGACCATGGTGGAAGGCATTGTTCGCTCCGAGGGCGGCGTGGGTACTATTCTGCTCGACCAGAACCACCACTTCCGGCTGGCCGCGGTATTTGCGATTCAGTTGACCATCCTCCTACTGGGCCTGTTTCAGGACTACAGCATCGGCGTATTCAAGAGTCTCGTTTGCCCGTATGCGGCATTGACGCTGGAGCGAAATTAATGGCGATCCCTTCATACAGCTTCGGCAAGACATTGTTGAGGATCGACAATGTTTCTCTTGATTACGATGGCCGTCCGGTGTTGAGCGGCGTGACCGCGGAGGTGAAGGACATCATCGTGCCCGGCCGGGTGCAGGGACAAGTGGTCGGCATTCTCGGTCCTTCCGGGTGCGGCAAGACGACGTTGTTCCGCATCATCGCGGGCCTGCACGCGCCCAGCTCGGGCCGGGTCTCGGTCAACGGATTCGATCGTCCGGTGCGGGCCGGCGAAGTTGGCGTGGTGGCGCAGAGCTATCCGCTCTTCGAACATCGTACCGTGCTCGGCAACCTGATGCTGGGCGCAAGGAAAAAGGAAAAGGATGCGAAGGTCGCTCATGATAAGGTCATGGCGATGCTCACGGAGTTTGGCCTGGAAGACAAGTACAACCTGTATCCTGCTCAGTTGTCGGGCGGCCAGCGGCAACGCTGCGCCATCATTCAGCAAATCCTGTGCAGCGAGCATTTCCTGCTCATGGACGAGCCGTTCTCCGGCCTCGACCTGATCATGCTGGACAAGACTGCCGACCTGATCGCCAAGGTCTCCGACATGGACGAGCTAAACACCATTATCGTCGTGACGCACGATGTTGCCGCCGCATGTACGGTGGCTGACCATCTCTGGCTCATGGGCCGATCCAGCGACGAACATGGAGATCAGCTGCCCGGCTCGCGCATCGTCAAGCAGTACAATTTGATTGATCGCGAACTCTGCTGGAAGCCGGGTATAACATCCACGCCGCAATTCAACGATTTCGTGCGCGAAGTTAAGGAAGAATTCAGGAGGCTGTAAATGAGCGACAAGAAGGAAATCGAACTTCTGGTTTGTAAATGCAAGTCATGCACCCATTGGGAAATTGGCAGGGAAGTCCTGATCTGCAAGACCTGCGGATTGACCCTGCCCGCAAAGATCGTCGTGGACGATCACGAAATGCTTCATTGGCAGAAGCACGAGCGCTAGCCTACCGGCTTATCGCGCAGGCAATCACTTGCTGCGCATACTTTGAAAGAAGTCTCTTCGCTGTTTGGAATTTGAAGGCACTCGCCTCGATGCGGCGCAATCGTGTGCTGCGTCAAGGCGAGTGGCTGCGCTTTCCGAGATATTCGAACCGCTGCCACAAGACAAGGAAACCTGAGGACGCCGCTCCCGAAAAGCGCCCCACTTTGGAAGCACGAGAGGACCTATGCCTCTGCATAACACCAGGGAACTCAATGCCGCTCCCACGAACCAAATCGAATCGGAAATCCTGAACGACAAGACAGGGAGCTACGAGTTCCCCAACGCGAGCCTGGAACCGCAGGCTGTCTACCAGACCATCCACGATCAGCTCGTTCTCGACGGCAACTCCCAGCAAAACCTCGCCACGTTCTGCACCACCTGGATCGAACCAGAAGTGAAGCAGCTCATGGACGAGTCCGCCGACAAGAACATGATCGACAAGGATGAGTACCCGCAGACCGCTGCGATCGAAGAGCGCTGCGTCCACATGATCGCGGATCTCTGGAACTCGCCGGAAGCCGCTAGCACCATCGGCTGCTCCACCACCGGCTCCAGCGAAGCCGCCATGCTGGGTGGCCTGGCACTCAAATGGAACTGGCGCAAACGGCAGCGTGCCAAAGGCAAATCCACCGATGCGCCGAATCTGGTCATGGGCCCGGTCCAGGTCTGTTGGCACAAGTTTTGCCGCTACTTCGACGTCGAAATCCGCGAAGTCCCCATGGAAGGCGATCGCCTCCTGTTGACTCCCGAAGAAGTGCTCAAGCGCTGCGACGAAAACACCATCGGCGTCATCGTCACTTTGGGTGTAACTTTCACCCTCCAGTTCGAGCCGGTACGTGAAATCAGCATTGCCCTCGACAACTTCCAGGCCGAAAGCGGGCTCGACATCCCCATCCATGTCGACGGAGCCAGCGGCGCCTTCCTGGCCCCCTTCACACAGCCGGATCTTCTTTGGGATTTCCGCCTGCCCCGCGTGAAATCCATCAATGCTTCCGGCCACAAATTTGGTCTGGCCCCGCTTGGCGTCGGCTGGGTGCTGTGGCGCGAAAAGCACGACCTTCCACAAGAGTTAATCTTCGATGTCAACTACCTGGGCGGCAACATGCCAACCTTCGCGCTCAACTTCTCCCGGCCCGGCGGCGAAATCATCTGCCAGTACTACAACTTCCTGCGCTTGGGAAGACAGGGTTACCGCGAAATCCAAACCGAGTGTTACAAGCTAGGCCGCTACCTCGCCGAAAGAATTGCCGCGTTCGGGCCCTTCAACATCATTTATGACGGGCACGGCGGAATCCCGGGGCTTTGCTGGGAATTGAAGGATTCCGCATCGTCGGACTTCACGCTCTACGGTTTTGCCGATCGATTGCGTGAGCGAGGCTGGCTTGTTCCCGCTTATTCCCTGCCGCCCAACCGCGAAGATCTCGTCATCCAGCGCATACTCATTCGCCACGGCTTCACTAGAAAAATGGCGGATGAGCTTCTCGCCGAAATGCAACGCACCTTGGAACATTTCGCCCAACATCCACCCCAAACCTCCATTCTCAAGCTCAAGCGGGCAAGATCAGGTTCCCACGATCATTCTGGCAGGTAGGCGTCGCATTCGGCCGGAACCTGCCATAGTTCACTCGCGCCCTGAGGGCAGACCCGCGATGATATGGCATCCGGTCTCCTCCGGGTCGTTAACCGCCCAACCGAAACTATGGGCTAGCCAGCTCACATTCGTTGTCGCTCGGACGTCTCCTTGGGTGAACACTTGTCGAAGGTCCGGATAGCGGATCGTCGCTCCAGGTTTGGGCACCGATCTCGTCAAAGCCGTCGTGTGACTTCAATCTGTCCAGCCCAGCCATACAGTTTGGTTTACCTGCCAAAGGCCGGATCAGTGCCGGCAAACGCCATGCGGCCTGAAAGATCGTCAGTGAAGCGAAATCCGCCTCCCCATGAACTGAACGAGCTTCGTATACGTCAGATATTCTAGCAAGCCCTTCAGTCACCGGATTTGCCCCGCACAAACCCAGACAAGATGACGTATCCTTCCGTAGAATTCCTGCGGAAAGAAAAATCTCCGCGGAATGCTTCGTAGCAGGCTGCGGAATTTCGAAGGAATGCAATGGATCATTTCTGGACCAGACGAACGTTCATCAACAGGGCAGCGGGTTCCGCGGTCTCTCTGGCGCTTGCGCCTGCTGGAAAAAATGCGCTTGCCTCGAGCGCGGGCCAATCCGCTCTACAGGGCCGATTTGTGACCCATGTCTCGGTTGTGCGGGTCAACCAGATCGAGGTGACTCCCAACCGTTCTATCGGGGAAGACGAGGCAGCGGACAACACCCCGGCGCATATCCGGTCACGCCGCGAAGCCTTTGCGCGCGGCTGCCCCGAGGGCAGAATGACCTGGGCGATTAGCTGGCTGGCGCTGAACGACACACGGCAGCAGTACAAGGATGCGCGGCGCCTGCTCGCCTCCTATCACGAACGGTATGGCGACGAGATCACCTTCATCCCCGGGGGCTATTTCGCACCCATGTTTGACACCCGCGAACACAACCGGGTGACGATTCACAAGGCGCTTCAATTGATTTCGGGAATGGTGGGCGACGGATATCGTCCGGAGTCCCTGGTCGCCGGCTTCATGGATGCGGAGAATCAACACTTCCTTGCTGCCGAAGAAGGCATTCATGTTTGCCAGGGCCAGATCTGGAGCCAGCACGGCATCGACAACGGAGATGGCGACGGCGGCATCTGCTATCCCTATTATCCAAGTCGAGAGCACTACCTGAAACCGGCCCAGGGAGCGGCGGATTTTATTGACTGCGTCTGCCTCGACGGCTGGACGTGCGATTTTCTGGCCGCCCGCCGCAATGGCTTTGAGGGAGGGTTCAACAGCCGCCTGGGCATAGGCCCCATCGAGACCGTGGGAAACCTGGGAAAGGAAGCGGGGCGCAAGGAGATGATGGATAGCACCGCAATGCACTTTGACCAGGGCCACGCACTGAACGGATTTGCCTGGGTGACAGGAATCTGGGAGGTATCGGTCGGTCACCACGAGGACCTGGCCTGGTGGCTGCAGGCCGTCAAGGACAGATGGCCGGACGCACAGATGCTCACCGAAGGAAGGTTTGGCCTGGAGTGGCGCAAGCATACGTCCAGCAACGCGTCGCTCAATGATCGGTTCGATGCCCGTGGAACCGGGGCGCCCGGATCGGAAAAGGAGTTGGAAATCCAGTGGTTTATGAATCGCGAGTTTCGGCTGGGACTGCTCAATAACTGGACGACAGGGAGCCCAGTCATGGTGATCGACTTTACCCGGTATGATCTGCCCGCCAGTGAACCGCGAGCACTGCAGCGGGAATGGAGCCTGATGAACGTTCTGAACCAGAAGGGCACGCGGCCTCAGGACAAGCCGATCCGGCTGGGACAACTGAATTCTGACGATCAACGGCGCATCTACACCCGGTATCCTGAGTTGAAGAAGCTGGCGTAACTTGTTCCGCGGAGTTGGAGCCGATTGGGGGTAGCAAGAAACCGCACGGCAATCGCAGGAACATCTTCTGTTGCCGAATACAGCGGTTCCACAATTGCTGTACCCAGGAGCCACAGCCCCCAAGTGCCTTTTTCATCAGGAAAAGCACCCTTCGCAGCCCCACAAAGGGCATGGGAATTGTGGAACCGCTTTAGGGCTCTCTTTGCCGTCAGTTCGGGTCGATGACCGTGCCTCATCCCGGAGGGAGGAGACGAGAATAGCCCAGGGCCAAGCGAAGCGCAGCCCTGGGACTCGAATCCAGGCACGAACTCTCGCCCCGTAGGGCAGAAACGAAACCATCGATCCGCGAATCGGATCTTCCTGCGATCGCCCTGCAAGAAACCGCCGAGGTACTCGGCAGCGCGAGGAGCGGTTGTAGAATTGCACTATTCTTCCTGCCGAAGCATATGGCTTCATCGCGGAACGAGCCGTTGCGCATCGGAACCAGGAGAGAACATCCAGGCCGGCCGTTCGAGGTTGGAAATTTGAGCTTCATCGCCAGTGGTTTACACAACGCCCGGTCCTCCTCTCGAGCCAGCGCCCGCTGGTGGATTCGGATAAGGCGCGCTTTTGTCGCGGCGCTGCTGTGCCTGTCGATTCCGCCCGGGTCTGCGCAAAGCCCTCCTGGGCAAATGTCCCACGCGCTGACGATCCAGGGAACCGTCGTTGACGCCGCGGGCAAGCCGGCCGGGGATGCTGCGGTTCGGCTTGAGCAGAAGGATGTTGCCGGCTCCGTCGAAACGAGGACAAATGCCGCGGGAGCCTTTGCGTTTTCAGGCCTGAGCGCCGGCAGCTACGCACTCACCGCGGAGAAGTCGGGACTGCTCTGCCGTGTCGCCAACGTCGTTGCTTCGCCCCCCGGAAACCCGGCGCAGGTCCGTCTGGTCCTCAGTGGTGCGGCAGGCGGTCCTGCCAGCCCCGGCGCAACTCCATTCCCCGCGACCCAGGCAATGGAATTCGAAGACAAGCCGAATTTCACCATTGCGGGAGTGACGGACTGGACTGCGGCGGGCGGCCATGGATCGGATTCCAGTTTGCGCACCAGCGAAGCTCTGGTGCGCGAAACCGTCACGCTCAAGCCCCGTGACAATGCTCAACACGCGGCAAGTTCAACCGGCTACGGCGCCCAATCCAGTGATTCTGAAGGCCAGTTGCGCGAAAAGCTCGCCGCCGCTCCAAGAGACGCCGAAGCAAACCACCGGCTCGGCAAACTCTATCTCCTGGCCGCCCGATATGCTGAGGCGATCCCGCTTCTCAAAACCGCCTCCGCGCTCGATCCGGGGAATCAAGAGGACGACTTTGACCTGGCGCAGGCCTTCAGAGGAGCCGGCGACTTCGCGCAAGCCCGCCTCTGCGTTCGCCAACTTCTGGCGCATGGGGAGACCGCGGACTTCGACCGGCTCGCGGCAGAGATCGACGAGGCGCTGGACGACCCTCTGGCCGCCGTCCACGAATTCGAGTCGGCTGTGCGCATGGACCCGAGCGAGCAGAACTACTTCGAGTGGGGCTCCGAACTGCTGGTTCACCGCGCCATATGGCAAGCGCGGCAGGTTTTTCTAGAAGGAGCAAAGGCATATCCCAAATCAGCCAGAATGCTGTCTGCGCTCGGCGCGGCTTTGTTTGCGGGGGCTCGCTACGATGAAGCGGCCCAGCGCTTCTGCGATGCATCCGATTTGAATCCGGCAGACCCCGAGCCCTATGTCTTCATGGGCAAGATTGAGATGGCCGCACCCCACCCACTTACCTGCGTTGAGCAGAAACTGGCGCGATTTGTCCTCGAGCAGCCTCAGAACGCCCAAGCCAACTATTTTTACGCCATTGCCCTTTGGAAAAGTCCGGAGAAAATGGCCAACGAGAGCGTTGTGCAAAGGGTGGAAGCGCTGCTGTCGAAGGCCATTTCCATCGATGACAAGTGCGCCGATGCTTATCTGCAACTGGGAATTCTCTATGCCTCGCAAGGTAACTTGAGGAAAGCGATCGGCTTCTATCAAAAAGCAATCGAGGTGAACCCCCAGTTAGCCGACGCCCACTATCGGCTGGGAGTTGCTTACGATCGACTTGGCGAGCCTGGCAAGGCCCAGAAGGAATTTGAGTCCCACGACGAAATCAAGAAGCGGCAGGCCGCTGCCGTCGAGCAGGAAAGGCGCGAGGTGAAGCAGTTCCTGGTTGTTATCCCAGGACAACCGGCTTACCCGTCCGCCCCCTGAAGATTTACAATTTATCCGTAAGCGACTAGCGCCGACCTCCCGGTCGGCTGTAGCGCGGGCCTCCCGGCCCACGCACCGGTCCTGGCGAAGTGGACGCCGCCATGATACCTCTTTGGACACTTCACCACCGCAGCAGACAATTTACGGGTAGGCTCGTAAGGCGCGCTATGCCGGTCCCGGTTTGAACGTCGCAACGATGCCGTCGCCCTCGCGAATGGTCAGGATCTGGTTGGCCTTGACCTGCTTGAACAGTTCGATCCTCTGCGTGGTCGGCCACTTTACCTCGATCGAATCCACCGTCTCCGCCTTGCCCAGCCCGAAATGAAGGCGCAAGTCGCTTTGTGACATCACGCTGGTGCCGCTATGCACCTCGTCCATCTGGGTATGCTTGCCGGTGGTAACCCGTACCCGCGCTCCAATGGCGGTGCGGTTGCACTTGGTCCCCAACAGTTTGATCTTGATCCAGTTCTGCCGGTTGCCCCCGTCATTGCGGAGAAGCGAAGGCAGATCGTTCAGATTCAAGACCAGAATATCCATGCACCCGTTGTTGTTATAGTCTCCAAATGCGGCGCCGCGGCTGGAAAAGCGCTCGCTGATGCCGGGGCCCAGATCCTGAGAAACATCCTTGAAACGCCCGTTGCCGAGGTTCTTGTAGACAATCCTCGGATTCTTGAAGGACTCGCCGAAGTTGTAGGCGTCAACTTCCGGGTAGACGTGCCCGTTGACCTGAACGATGTCCGCCCAGCCGTCGTTGTCATAGTCGATGAAGCCGCAGCCCCACGCGACATAGCGGTTGTTAATGCCCACACCCGACGAAGAGGAGACATCGCTGTAGGTTCCGTCGCCGTTGCTGTGGTAGAGGTTGACCGTGTCGTCCACGAAGTTGGTCTTGAAGATGTCGAACCAGCCGTCGCAGTCGTAGTCGGCCACCGCCAGCCCCATGCCGGCCTGCTCGTGTCCGTCGTCGTTGTAGGCGCAACCCGCCATCACGGCCACATCGGTGAACGTGCCGTCATGGTTGTTCCGGAACAGAATGCTCGGCTCCGAGTCAACCGCAATATAAATGTCCGGCCACCCGTCGTTGTCGAAATCATACGAAGTCGCCGTGATCGAGTAGCGCGGCCCGGGCTTCAATATTCCCGACTTCTCTGAAACATCCGTAAACGTTCCGTCCCCGTTGTTGCGATAAAGAATGTTCGTGTCGCCGGGAAGACCGCGCGGACCGCACATAATGGGAACGCCCTTCCACTGGCAATAACTCATGTCGCTGGCGGAGGGAATCTTGTCCGGGTCCAGCTTGATGTAGTTACACACAAAAAGATCCAGGTGGCCATCACGGTCGTAATCCAGAAAGGTGCAGCCGGAACCCCAGCGGCCTTGCTCCCGATAAAGCCCGGACTTGTGAGTTACATCGGTAAAGGTGCCGTTTCCGTTGTTATGAAACAGGATGTTATGACCCCAGAAACAGCAAAACAAATCGTCCCATCCATCGTTGTCGTAGTCGCCTACGCACACGCCGGTCTGCCAGCCCGTGCGCCGCAGTCCTGACTTCTCCGTTACGTCGGTAAAGGTGCCGTCCCGATTGTTCTTGTAAAGATGCGATGTCGGCGCCTTGCCCGCCGGCCACTGCGTGTCGAGCCGATTGCCGTTGGTGAGGTAGATATCGAGCCAGCCGTCATGGTCGAAATCGAAGAAGGCCAGCCCGCTTCCCTTGGTCTCAATGATGGACCGCTTGTGCTCAATGCCGCCCCACACGTTGGCGATGGTCAATCCGGCTTGCTGCGCCACATCCACAAACTGAATCGGCGAAGATGCTGACTCCGATGCGGCGGCTTCCACGACCAGCGAATGAGTCCATTTCCAAAGCGGGGTTGCCAGGGCATCGCTCAGCGTGCTGCCGAGCGCCAAGGTGGAGGATCCGAGAAATCGCCGCCGCGGGATAATCATAGATGGCCGCAATTATAAAGTCCGATGCACACCCGGAAAAGGCCGCGCTGGCCAGTCCTGTTCATGGTCACGCCTGCAGCGCTCGAATTTACGTTCCTGGCGCCCTGGCAAAGGTACGCGCTACGATTCCAGCCTGGCCAACGCCGTCTACACCCCTCCGGAAGGCGATCATTCGAGCCTCTCCAGAGCCCGCTGCGCGCCCGCATTCCCGGGTTGGATGCGGAGCAAGTCCCGCAACACTTCTCGGGCCTTGTCCTTGTCTCCGCGCATCGCGCAGAGGCGGGCAAGATTGAGATACGATTGGTCATAATTCGGAGCCACGCGGATGCCAATTCTGAACTCCTCTTCTGCCTTTTGGTAATCCTGCTCTCTGACATAGAGGACGCCCAGGTTGTTCAAGGCTTCAGGATATGCGGGACGCAGGGAAACCGCTCTCTCTAAATACTCCGCCGCGTTCGCCCTCTGATCCTGCTGCGCGTAGAGCATGCCGAGGCTGTAACTAACCTCCGCGTCATCGGGCTCGAGCTCGAGCGCGTGCCGCAAGGTCTCCTCCGCCTTGGCGAAATCGCGCTGCCTCCTGTAGACATTGCCCAGATTGAGCAGTGCGATGGCGTACTTCGGCCGGAGTTCAAGCGAGTGCTGAAAGTTCTCAATGGCCTCCTCGGGGCGGCCTTCCTGGGCGGCCATCATGCCGAGATTGTTCCACGCCTCCGGGTAATTCGGACGCAGCTTCAGGGTTTGCTCCAGATATTGGCGCGCGGCAGTGAAATCATTTCGTCTGAGGGCCAGCGTGCCCAGGTTGTAATAGGCGTCAGGATCTTCCGGCTTGGCGGCCACGACTTGTTGAAAGGACTCCGCAGCCTGCTCCAGGTAGCCGTGCTGAAACAGCGCCACGCCATAGGTAAAGTCATTGCGCTCGAACGTGCTCTGGAAGACGGTTCCGGGAAACGGAGTCGCCCGGCGCAAACGGTCCGTCCGGGTGGTCGGGACAGACTTCACGTCCTCAACCAGGAGTTGCATGTCTACTTGCCCCTGATACACCTTGACGATCATGCCCTCGCCATCCAGCAGAAAAGAGGTCGGGATTCCGAGGTCCCTGCGGCGGTCAAAGAGGTGACGGTAGATGATGTTGTAGATGCCCGCCACTTCTTCCGTGGCAAAGAGAACCGTAAGCGAAGACGCCTCCTGCGTTGCGAAGGAGCGCGCGGCCTCGCGATCGGCCGCCTGGTCAACGCTTACCGCCAGCACTTGAAGCTGGCTTGCTGCAAGTTCGCTTCGACGCCGATTGAGGACCCGCAACTGGTCAAGGGAGGACTGCGCGGTCGTGGCGAAAAAGGTGAGCAGCACCAGGGACCCTTGCAAGGAGCGGAGCTGCCGCAGGTTGCCCGACCGGTCGGGGAGCGAAAACCCGGGCGCCTTCAAAGGGTCAATGAGCCACGTGCCTGCCTGCGACGGCAGCGGTTCCACAATCGCCGGCGCCCCTGCCTGCGCGTAGGCCAGCGCCGGCGCGGCGAACGGCTTGGCCGCAAATGCCGCCGAACCTTCTTCGATCTCGATGCGGTGATTCAAAGGCAGGTCGGCAAAATGCTGGACCAGTCCGTTGGGCCAGCGGATGGTGGCCTTCACGGTTCCTTCCGCCTTGCCGACGCCGAAGAACAGTTCCTTCGAGTGCTGGGCCAGAAAGCCGGTTCCAGCCTGAAGATACTTGGTCTGGCGCAGGCCGCCGGCTTCCACGGTGACCGCCGTTCCAATGGCGTCACGGTTGCTTTGATGCCCGCGCAGGCGAAAAGCGATCGAGTGTCCAATCTCCTTCATCGCGTTGTGCAGAATGCGCAGTTGGGGCGCGTTCCGATTCTTGAGAATCAACTCCAGCCGCCCGTCGTGATCCAGGTCGGCCAAGGCAAAGGTGCGGCTGTCCTCGATGAAGTCCAGCCCCGAAGGGCCTGAGATCTCGGAAAAAGTGCCGTCGCGATTGTTGGCGAACAGGACGTTTCGCGCATAGCCGTGCCAGGTGTGGTCCGAGCGGATCAATTCGTTGATGGCATTCCAGCCATGCTCGTAGGCCAGAGCCGCGGTTGCATCCTCTGGCGACTTTGCAACCACCTGGCGCCAGAAGAAGCTGGCCATGTCGTCCCGGTCCACCGAGGAGATGTAGCCGTTCGCGACATAGAGATCGGAATAGCCGTCGTGATCGAAGTCCCAGAAGTCCGAGGACCAGGACCAGCGGCCCATTTCAACACCGGCCCGGCGGCCGACGTTTTCAAACTTCCCGCTTCCCAGGTTGCGATAAAGTGCATTGCCGCGCGCGTGCCGCTGATAGAGTTCGCGGATCTTCTGCGGCGCATTCTCGTGAAACTGCTTCTGCCCTGAAACACGCTGGCCGGCCGCCTCCCACATGCTGGGCACATACACATCCTGGTTTCCGTCGTTGTCGTAGTCGCACCAACTGCAGCTCATGCCGGCCCCCACGTCCTCCACATGGGCCTCGCGGGAAACTACAGTAAAGCTCCCATTGCCGTTGTTGCGGTAGAGCTGCGAACTGCCGAAGTCGTTGGCCACAAAAAGATCCGGCAGACCATTCGAGTAGGAGTCGCCCCAGGCACAGGAAAAACTATAGCGGTCGTTGTCCGCGTTCAAGCCGGACTCTTCGGTTCGTTCCACAAAACTTCCGTTGCCTTCGTTGTGAAACAGGCAGTTGGGCGGTCCATTGCGCGCATCATAGTAGGGAATCGGGTAGTGATACTGATCCAGGCCCAGGTAGTACATATACATGCAGAAATAGATGTCCAGCCGCCCGTCGCGATCGTAGTCGGCAACCGCCGCGTGGGTGAAGGTTCCCTGAGGCTGTTGTGCAAATTTGAATGCATCGTGCTGGATGCGGAACGTGCCGTCGCCCTGATTCAAGAAGAGCAAGGGCCCGGTGCCGCAGACCACCAGCAGGTCCTGAAGCCCGGCATTGCGAAAGTCCGCGAACAGCGCGCACGCGGTATTGTCCAGCACGCCAACGCCGGCCTTTTCAGTTACGTCGTCGAAGGTTCCGTCGCCGCGATTGCGATAGAGGCGGTTGGGCAGTCCGGCCGGCTGGCAGACATAGAGGTCATCGAAGCCGTCGTTGTCGAAGTCGCCCGCGGCCACTCCATTGTTGGAGTAGACGTCCATGCCGATGGCGCCATCGAGCACCGTGCGCCAATAATCGGCGCCGCGCAGCATCTGCTTTCTGTACGACGCCTCATTGCCCAGAGCTTCGGCCGTGACGTCGAGGAACACCGGCTCCTCCGCAATGCTCAGCGTTTCTTCCCCGGCTTCCCACTTGCGCGCCTTCCACGCCCCGGATGCATCGCGCACCCACTCGATTCGCCAGGAACCAACCCGCTCTTCGCGCCGACCGTTGCCCGCCTCGGCGACCATGTCGTAGCGAACTTCAGTGCGAACCGAGAGCGGAGACGCGGCCGTCTGCTCGATCGAGTAGATTTCAAACTCCGCGGTTTTCACCTTAGACTCCTGCCCCAGCCAGGCGGCGATCTGCTCCACGAATCGTTCCCGCCCGTGAACCGTCTCAGCCGCGAAATGGCGGCGCACGGCATCGATGCCGAATCCAGAACGCAGCGGGGTCTCGCTGGCCAGGCGGAGCGCTGTGGCCTCGATGGAGGAATCCAGACAATCGAACAGGATTGAAACATCGCGGGAAGATGCCTGGAGGGCCTGGCTCCATCGCTTGAAGAGAAGCTCGATTTCAACCGCATATTGTTCCGTGATGTACTCGTCGGAACCGGGAGCAACAAAGCCAAGCACGTCGGCCAGGGGAGATTGGGCCGGATAGTGCGGCGTCAATCGAATCTCGGCGAAAGGGAATTGAGAGTCCCCATGGGAGGCTGCCTCGGGCGTTTCCAAGAGGAACGAAGACCCAAAAAACGGGGCCGCACGCAGCATCAGGGGCGCCGCCCCAAGACTCTTGAGAAGTGTTCGCCGGGAAAGGAGCCGCGGATCGTTTTTGGGAGGCGTCATCCTGAGAAGTCCGGTGTGCAAGCGAGTCGCCCGCAGAATAGCACCGCGGCACAATGCGGGCCAACTATCTCAATGGTTTCAGGCCATCCAGGAGCGAAGCGCGTCGCCCAACTGGTCAACAGTAAGCGGTTGCGACGCGCCTCCAAGGGAAAACTCCGGGGGCGCGACCAGGTAGGCCTCGGAAAGGCTCTCGGCCAGACAGACACAGACGGCGGAGCGCTGGTATTCCTCATACCGGTAGGCCGCAAGCCACACGTAGAGGGCGAGCATCTGCGCGTCCATGGCGCTGCCCGGCAGGTCGTCGACAGACTTCAGCGGGTTCACCTCGTCGGGGTTGTCGAATACTGCCACACCGGTAAAAGGCTTTGGTTTGCTGCGCACGCCGAATTGCGCCGCCAGAAAAGATGGACGGGCGCGGCGGAAGGCCTCCGACGCCGCCCACTGGACGAAGGAATTGCCAAAGATGACGGCGCCGTTTCCGCTCAGGTAGAGGGCCCGCACGAACTCGCGGATGGCCGGTTCCGCCGCCACCTCAGCCGGACACCACGGGAGCACATCGGCGTTGCGCAGATGATCGTATACCTGGTCGGCGGCGGTAAGGTCCTTGGGCATGGCGTTCATCTCGTGCGAGAAACTCTGCCGGTACCGTTCCAGCCTGGCAAAGCCCAGCGCAATGAGGGTGGGCCGGGCCGCCATCCCTGGGTCGCTGCTCAGAACAGCGTCAACCAATCCCTTCCCGGCATCAATGATCCAGGTTTGGGCAGGCGAGGAATCGGCGCGGGCTTTCACAGCATCCAGAAGTCCGGCGCTGTTGGGCCCGCCCGCCACCAGCGCTGCGAAGGCGGCTGTGGAATTGCCCGGCCGCGACAGGTCCAGCTTGCCCGACAGGTCCAGCTTAATGGAACGGCCGATCCCCTCCCAGCGGCGCCAAACCGTAGCCGCGTCTACCGGCAGCTCCAGGGGAATATCGATTAGAACCACCTTGTGTGCCGGTTGACCGGATGCAGGGTTAGCCTTCAGCGCATGAGCATCGGCGGCGTCGAAGACCGCCTGCACCGCCCGCCGCCAATCCTGGAAGTAGGGCGAAGAGGCCAGCAGCGACGAGTTGTGGATGGTCTGTTCCTTGGTGGAGAACTCCCACTTGCGCACTCCCATCCGGTCCTCAAGTTCGACGACATTCCGGAACAGGTCTGTCGATTCCCCGGGGCTCAGGCTGGCGACGAATACAAGCAGGCGCTCCGTCGACTGCCTTTCGTTGGGAAACAGATAATCCCACCCGCTGAGCTGCTGATTGACGAAGGGGAGAAAGGTCAACGGGATGCGCTTGAGCAGGCCTTTGCTCAATGCATCCTGAACCGCCGCCGGCAATGTTTGCTTGCCTTGAATACTCTCAACCCCGCTCAAGAAACCCCCCTCCATGCCGCTCAACCTGGCTCCGGCTAGCCACGAATCTCGGCCAGCCTTTGGCCCTGCGCATCCAGCAGCGGGCAGCCCAGCAGGCTGGCCAGGGTTGGACAAAGATCGATGTGCCGGATAGGGCGCTCAATCGTCTGCGGCCTGTCCACGCCCGCTCCCAGCACCATCATCCAGCTGTCCCGCGTGGATTCCGAGTTGGCGCGATGATTGAAGAATCCATTGGTCGATGAGCCGTCCGGGTCGCGTCCGAATTCGGGCAAAAACACCATCGTGGTCTTCCCCCGGTACTCGGGATTGGCCTCGATCTCCTGCCACAACTGAAAGACAAGCCTGTCCGCGGTCCGGATGCCGGCCGTATGCAGCGCATATGAACCGAAGTGCGCCGCCTCCACATCGGACAAGGCGACAGCCAGCACCTGCGGAGCGAACTTGCGCATGATCTCGCGCGTCATGTAGAAGGTGAGTTCGTCTCCAGAAGTCGGGCCGCCGCTGTGCACGAATCCCGCAATTGCGTTCTGGATCGTCGCCCGCACCCGCGGATCGAGTTGATCTGCCGCGTCGAACACATTCCAGCCCAGCCCTTCGTAGTTGCTGCCTTCCATTGCGCTTTCCAGTTCCGCTTCCACCTTGCTTCGGTCCGCCATGTTGGCGGTGCGTCCCTGCCGCAACGCCTCCGCAACGGCCATCAGCATCAGTTGCTTGGGGAACACCACGTTGGCGCCATAGGCCGGACCATAGCCGCTTGCCGAACTGGCGCCGATCAGGCTGGTGAGCGCCTTGTTGCTGGCCACAACCCAAGTCCCGCCGCGGTCCACGCCCAAGCCCTTGCGGAATTGTTCGAACAGCGTGGGACTGGTCGGCGCCAGCTTGCCCCAGTCGTCCACCCGCTGCCAGTTGCCGGTCAGGATACTTGAAATCGCGTTGAAGTGCGCGGTCACGCCCTCATTGCGCGCATGACGATAAAAGAGAGAACGGGGCAGCAGGTCGCCCATCAGGTGCGGGATATTCACCTCGCCTTCCGGGGAAAAAGTCTCGTCCCGGCGCACCCCGCCAATCACCACCACAACCACCTTGTGTCCGGAGCCCGCCGCGGCGCGGGGGCCCTGGCTGGCTCGCGCCCCAGGAAGAAGCAGACCCGCCATCAGCATTCCCGCCGCGTGCAGAAAGCGTCGCTTGGATGGGTCTTCCAGGCAGCCGGCATCAACCACGAACTCGGAGCCCCGCTCCGCCGCGGGGCAAAGGCCGTTTCCCATTTCAAAAAACCTCCCCAGGAAAACTCCCCGGAGTGTAGCCTCGTCATCGGTCGCCGGATCGAGGCTGGGCGGATTATATGCGTACCCAATCGTTTTATCAAAAGACGAGGAAAAACCATGGACTCAACCTTTCGGTTGACAAACGCCCAGCCAAGGCTCTAGAATCCTCGCGCTTCAGAAAGCGTTTACGGGAAGTTTGTGAATTCGTTTACCCCCCCCAGTGGCAAGGACCCTCGGGCTTTTCTCTTCGGAACCATGACAGACCATGTCGAAAATCAAAAACAAGAGGATCGGAGGATATTCGGATGGGCCTCAAACGCAAACCCTTTGGCTGCCTCAGAAAGTTCGGCTATCTAACCCTCACATGCTTGTCCCTCTTCCTGGTCGCGACCCCGTTCGCACGCGCCCAGGTTGACGAAGGATCAATCAGCGGTACGATTCAAGACACCTCCGGCGCGGTTGTAGCCGGCGCGCAAGTCACCCTCTTGAATACGGACCAGGGAATCACCCTGCAAACCCGAGCCGGCAACTCCGGCGAGTACTTCTTTTCCCCGGTCAGAATTGGACACTACACCGTGTCCGCGACCGCCAAGGGGTTCGCCAAGACCACCCAGGAAAACCTGGAAGTGGCCGTCGGGCAACACCTCCTGGTCAACGTTCAACTCAAACCCGGCGCCGCGACTGAAACCGTCGAGGTCACTACCGCTCCGCCGCTGCTGCAGACTGAAGAAGCTTCGGTCGGCCAGGTCGTCACTCAGGAGAGCGTCAACAGCCTGCCCCTCAATGGTCGCAACTTTACCTTCCTGGCCCAGCTCGGCGCCGGCATGCAGACACCGCAAGCCGATACCCGCGGCAACGCAGCCTCGGGCGCATTTTCCGCCAACGGTCTTCGCCCCGCGCAAAACAATTACCTGCTCGATGGCATCGATAACAACTCCAACGCCGTCGACTTCCTCAACGGAACCAACTTCGTCATCCTGCCGCCGCTCGACGCCATCCAGGAGTTCAAGGTCCAGACAGCGGATTTCAGCGCCGAACTCGGCCGCTCAGCCGGCGCGGTTCTGAACGCAACCATCAAGTCCGGAACCAACAGCCTCCACGGCGCGGCCTGGGAGTTTTTCCGCAACGATAAACTCGATGCCGCCGATTGGTTTGAAGACAACAACGGCACAAAAAAAGGCGAACTGCGCATGAATCAGTTCGGCGCTTCCGGCGGCGGCCCCATCATCAAGAACAAGGTCTTTTTCTTCGGTGACTACGAAGGTCTGCGCCGCGTGCAGGGCACCAGCCAGGTCGGAACGGTGCCTACCGCACTGGAGCGCAGCAGCGTTTTCACAAACCTTTCCGACATCCTCACCCAGCAAGGCGGCAACAACACCTGCGTATACTCAGCGACGGACACGGCAAACAATTGCCGGCAGGACGTTCTGAACAGGACGATTCAAAAGGGCGTGATTTTGGACCCCGCGACAACGCGGTTCGTGGCCGCGGGGGCAACGGACACCGTGTCGGGTTTGACGAATACGTCTGGGGCCGACGGTTATGTTCGTGACCCCTTCAGCACCACTTGCGGACCAGGAACAACGACCATTGACTTGGCCAACTGCGCCGACCTTAACCAGTTCACCGGCGCCAACGCTGCCCGGCTTGATTCGAATGCAATCAATCTGTTGAAACTCTATCCGGCGCCTAACTCCGGGTTGGACCAGTATGCCAACAGCCCCAGCCTCTTCGAGCACCGCAATGCATTCGATATGCGGTTCGACTTCAACCCCTCCGAAAAGGACCAGGTATTCTTCCGCTTCAGCTATGCGGATGACCCGCAGTTCATTCCGGGTATCTTTGGCGGCATTGCGGATGGCGGAGCCTTCCAGCAGGGCATTCAGACCGCGAAATCCGACCAGGCCGTTGCGGGGTACACCCATGTGTTCACTGCCAACACGATCAATCAGTTGAGAGGCGGATTCGCTCACCTGCATACCACGCGTTTCGGCCCGGAAGGCGCCGTCTCGGGTATTCCGGCGAAGTATGGGATCCTCGGTATCCCGACGGCAAATGAGAACGGCGGTCTTCCCGCCCTCGATATCTCCGGCCTGAATACCCTGGGCAGCAACGACTACCTCCCCTCGGATGAAGTCAGCCAGACCCTCCAGGTCACCGACGACATCACGAAGATCTGGGGCAAGCACAGCTTCAAGGCCGGCATCGAAGTGCAGCGCGTGAAGTTCCAGACCTTGCAGCCAGCCAGTTCGCATGGAGAATTCCACTGGCACGGCCTCTATACGGACATTCCAGGCTATTACGGCACCGCGAGCAGTGAAAAGGACACCAGCACGGGCGGAATGGCGCAGATGCTGCTGCCTGCACAACTCTCCACCGTAGCTGGTGGATATGACTATTCTGGCGGCCTGGACCAGTTCTGGATGTCCAACATCGGCAAGACCTACGACCAGAAGACTTACACCGCCCTCTACCTCCAGGACGACTGGAAGATAACCCCCAAACTGACCCTTAACCTTGGCTTGCGCTGGGACTATTTTGGTCCTATCAACGAAACCAACGGCGGACAGGCCAACTTCGTTCCCAGCTACTTCGGCAAGCCCACGTTCCTGCTTCCTTCCTCCGGCAAGGATGTCAGAACGGTGTCAACCGGGACTCCGACCACCACTGGCACATGTGCAAACCCCGGCTGCTGGGGCTTCGAGGAACTGCTGAATCACGACGGGATTACGCTCTCTCGGACCAACGAATATGGCCAGGGGCTCCTTCAGACGCAGAAGAACAACTATGCCCCGCGCATAGGTGCGGCCTACCAGCTTGACCCGAAGCTGGTGATTCGGGGAGGGTTTGGCCTCTTCTTCAACGCGTTTGAGAACCAGGGATACGGGCCGAATATTGGCGAGAATTATCCTTTCCAGTTCTCCTTCACCGAACTGCCCCAGATTTCTGCTACCAAGAATTCAGCGTCCATCCAGGTTGCTCCGATCAGCTATGGGACGCCGTTTGCCGCATGTGCGTCAGGTACGCCAGGCCCAGGGGGTACGTCGAGCCTTGAGTCCGGCGCATCCTGCATCAAGTTCGATCCGGCCCTCTCGGACGCGAGCGGATTGGGCTTGCAGGGACTTCAGTTTAACTATCAAACCCCGCGCACTTACAGCGCCAACCTCACTGTTCAGTATTCTCTAACGCGCACCTTGTCCGCGCAGGCCTCGTATGTATTCACCGATGGCCAGGATCTTCAAACGGGCATTGGAGCAAACAACGTGACTGCCCTGATTCCGGCCGGACAGCCCACAAGCAATCTCTCTGACCCTGGCGCCGGCGGCACCGTTCCCTTCCCGAATTTCGGCGGTGGCAGTTACCAGGCCACGATTGGAAACAGCAAATACCATGGCCTGCAAACCAAACTTGAGCAGCAGTTCTCCAGTGGGTTCACTTACCTTCTGGCCTACACCTTCTCGAAAACCACGAGCGATGCCGGCGACTTGTTGAATGGCGGCAATAACGGTGGATACCGCGCGGCGTCGGTGCCGGGTCTCGGTCCCAAGTTCGATTGGGGGCTGGCCGATTTCGATATTCGTCAGGTTCTCCACTTCAGCGGCGGATATGAACTCCCCTTTGGCAAGGACAAGCGCTTCCTGAACCAGGGAGGCGTCACCAATGCCGTGCTTGGCGGATGGGCGTTCAACTGGATCGCCACGCTGCAGGGCGGCCAACCAATTAACTTTACCTGCCCGAGCGGGACGACCGCCGGGACAAACTGCAACGTCGTTCGGGTTGCAGGCCAGAGCCAAAAACTTGGAATGAAATCCAAGACAGTCAACGGCGCCCTCAGGCCGTTCTGGATTGGAAATGCGGGTGCATTCAATCAGCCATGCAAACTGGGCGTGGATGGTCCCATCACTGACTCGCCCACAGGGTGCATCCCTTTGCAGGGCAGCGCCGCACTGGGATCTTCCTATGGTGGAGAGAGCGCTACTCCTGGATTCCATCGTTTTGATTACTCGTTGTTCAAGAACTTCAAGATCAACGAGCGCTACTCGGTGCAGTTCCGAAGCGAGTTCTTCAACATCCTCAACCACCCGAACTTCAATGCACCGAACTTCGGCGGCAACGGCGTCGTCTCGATCAGCGGCTCGGGGAACATCACCGATCCGCACTTCGGCGAAGTTGGATCCACTCGCGATGCTCCCTACGATCCGAGGCAGATCCAGTTTGCGTTGAAACTGTACTACTAAGCTAGAATGGAATGGCCCCGGGAAGGCACCCTGTTGGGCGTCTTTCCGGGGTCTTTCTTTTGCGGTGCAACTTGCTCACGTGACGACGATGGAGGCTCCTGGTGAGCAAAAAACCTCGGTTGCGGTTGACGGCGTTTTGTGCTCTTCTGGCTTGCGCGGCGTCTGCGTTCGCGCAGGACAGCCAGAAGCTGGATCGCCAATTTCAGTCGGCAGTCGCGCAATACGACGCGGGGCAATTCACCGAAGCGGCAGCCCAGCTCGAGGGCCTCTTACCCCGTGCTCCAGACAGTTTTGAAATCCATGAGCTTTTGGGACAGTCTTATGCATCGCTCTCCCGCGATGACAAAGCCATCGAACACCTCCAGGCAGCAGTTCGCCTGAAGCCGGATTCAGGCGCGGCCCGAACAAATCTCGCGGCCAGCCTGTCCCATGCCGGCAAAATTGCGCTGGCGGGAGAACAGTTCCGCAAGGCGCTTGAGTTGGAACCACGCAGCTTTCTCGCCAACCACAACCTGGGCGAGTTTCTCATTCAGTCCGGGAAACTCGCGGATGCACTCCCTTTTCTCGAAAGCGCGCAACGCATCAACCCCGCATCCTACGACAACGGCTACGATCTGGCGCAGGCCTGTTTTCTCACTGGGCGGCTCGACGAGGCAAGGCGGGTCGTTCAAAGCCTGCTCGATAAAAAGGACACCGCGGAACTGCATGACCTGTTGGGCCAAATCGAAGAGAAAGACGGAAAGTTCATCGCCGCGGCAAACGAGTTCCAGACCGCCGCGCGTACGGATCCAAGCGAAGCAAACCTGTTCGATTGGGGAAGCGAGCTTCTCCTTCACAGGGCGTACGAACCTGCCATCCAAGCGTTCACCGAAGCTGCCCGGCGCTACCCGAATTCCCCTCGGGTGATGATCGGGCTGGGCATGGCGCTGGACTGGCGAGGGAGGTACGACGAGGCAGTCAAGGCCCTGCTGACCGCGGCCGATCTGGACCCCTACGACGCTCGATGCTATCTCTATCTTTCCAAGGCCTACGACAATTCTCCCACCCAGGCAGAGGGCGCTATCCAGAGATTCCGCCGCTATGCCGAGCTCAAGCCCGGCGATGCGCTGGCCCAGTACTATTACGCCATGAGTTTGTGGAAGGGCAAGCGCACAGAAGACTCCGGCACCGGCCTTTCCGCGGTCGAGTCGCTGCTCAAAAAGGCGATCGCGCTCGATGGGGCGCTTGTGGACGCGCAGTTGCAACTGGGCAATCTCTATGCCGGCCAGCACCAGTATGCGCAATCCA
>Ga0302320_10002842_pt1 | contig 40492 bp, 38 predicted proteins | sample Bog_T0_3_FD_202130 | JGI IMG/M metagenome (GOLD analysis project Ga0302320, IMG submission 202130) | Peat permafrost microbial communities from Stordalen Mire near Abisko, Sweden - Bog_T0_3 | ecosystem: Environmental > Terrestrial > Soil > Wetlands > Peat | place: Sweden: Abisko, Stordalen Mire... | reverse complement strand
ACTGCGCCCAACTGACGCAGATGCGCGTGAAAGGCTTGGGCACCAGGAACTTATCCCAGGAACCGATGGTCCAGGCGTGTTCGGGTTGCAGATGGAATGCGCCGATGGGCGCGCCGGTCATCTGCGCCAGCTTGATGGGGCCCATTTTGGTTTGATAGATGGGGCCGAGCGGGCCGTCGGCGGTGAAGATGGCCGTGCGGCCGGTTTCGATGACGCGCGCCAAGCCGAGCAGTCCTTCACGAGCGCCACGCGAGCTGGAGCCCCGCACAGCATCGAAGCCGAACAGTTTGAGGATGCGGGTGATGAGTTCCCCGTCAAAGCTCTGGCTGATGAGGATTACTGCGCGGGAGCGGCGGAAGTAGACCGTGCAGGGCAGCACGCACTGATGCCAGAAGCAGTAGATATTCGGCGGTGACTTCTCCCCGAAAACGGTGGGCGTGACGCCTTCTTCGGCGATGACTTCAAAGCGCCAGGTGCGGCTGATGATGGAGAGCAGCGCCCACACAACGCGCGGAACCACGGCCAGCACAAGGCTCTGGACGAGGGTGAATCTCGGATGGTGTTCGGCGGTCACTCTTTCGATTCTAGCTGTATCGCAGCCAGCGCACGAGCTCGGGCAGCGTGGCGCGCTTGCCATACATGAGGATGCCGACGCGGTAGAGGCGCGAGGAGATCCAGAGCGTGGCCCAGATGGCGAGAATCAGCAAGCCCAAGGATGCGGCAAGCTGCCAGAGCGGCACCGCCTCCAAACCCATGCGCGGAAGCATGACATAAGGCGCGGTAAGCGGAAACAGAGTGGCGGCAACGGACCAGACGGAGTTGGGATCCTTGAGCAGAAATGGAAGGATGCCCATGCTGAGATAGAGGGGGATGATGGCCAGCGGCATGAATTTTTGCAGATCCTGCGAGGTTTCGCAGGTGGCCGCGAGGCCGGAGAAAAGCGTGCTGAAAAGCGCGAAACCCAGCACGAAATAGACGGGAAATAAAAGGCCCTCCATCAGGGAAAAGTGAATATCAAGATTGCCGGTGAGCACGGTCGCGGCCAGGGAAGAACCGAGAAACAGAGTGGCTGCCGCCATCCAGATGGCGATCTGGGTGAGGCCCACCGCTCCCACGCCGACCAGTTTTCCGGCCAGCAGATCGTCGGCGCGCGTAATGGAGAGCATGACCTCGAAGATGCGCGAATTCTTCTCTTCGATAATGGCGCGGGCCATATCGAGGCCATAGAGCATGATGGGCATGGAGAGCAGGAACGCCATCAGGACGGCTTTGTAAAAGGGCGATGACCCTTTGCTCTGTTCTGTCGCGCCTTGCTGGTTCAACTGGAGGGTCTCGACTGTGACGCGCTTGAGCAGCTCATCGGCCTCGGCCGGCTTGATTCCCCTGGCAATCATGCGCTCATCAATCAAGCCGCGGTTCAAGGCATTCTGCAGACCGCCGATATTGGCAAAGCCGCCGGACGAGAGCGAAGTATAAGTCGCGGTGACCGCTCCATCGGAAGACGTATTGATGGAGAGCAGCCCGTCGATGGATTTGTCGTGGACCTGCTTGAGCAGAGCCGCAATGTCCTCCTGGGTTGCCGGAGCGACCAGCTCGACGTCGAATCTGGGGTCCTTGTCGCTGAGCATCTCATAGCGAACGCGATTGGCAATCTCGGCATTGTCGGCGGCAATCGCCAGATGCTTACCGGCGACGGCTTTGCGGTCGGTCATGGAACTCCAGCCGAGCAGCGCGACAATCAGCAGCGGCACCAGCACCGTGGAAAACATGAAGGCTCGCCCGTGAATCTGTTCGAGGTACTCTCGCCGGGCAATGAGGAGGATGTTACGCATCGGCGTTGACTCCCACGGTTTGGATGAAAATCTCTTCGAGCGATGGCTCGACCAGTTCGAAACGGTAGATGGTCGCCATGGCTGCGGCTTCGTGCAGCAGCTTCTGCGCGTCGCCGTTTGGCTTGAGCGTGATCTCGGCGTGGCCGGAGAAGTTTTTCGCCTGCGCAACTTCGTCGCTATTGAGGAAGGCGGAGTTCCCTTCGAATTCAACAATCACGTGATTGCGCTCGTAGCGGGCCTTGATTTGTCGCAGATTGCCGGCCAGCACGGCCTTGCCGTTATTGATGAGGCAGATGGAGTCGCACAACTTCTCGACCTGGTCCATACGATGGGTGGAAAACAGAATGGCTTTGCCCCGATCCTTGAGTTCGAGCAGCGTCCGCTCGACCAGCACCGCGTTTACGGGGTCGAGGCCGGAGAACGGCTCGTCCATGACGATAAGTTTGGGGTCGTGGAGCAGGGTGGCAATGAACTGGATCTTCTGCTGCATTCCCTTGGAGAGCTCTTCGGTCCTTTTCGGCAGGGCGTCGGCAATTTCCATGCGCCCGGCCCAGTCGACGGCCCGCTTTTGCGCTTCCTCGCGGGCCAGACCGTGCAACTGGCCGAAAAAGATGAGCTGATCAAGGACCTTCATCTTCTTGTAGAGGCCGCGCTCCTCGGGCAGGTAGCCAACCTGTTCCAGGTTGCTGCGTTCGAAAGGCTTATCAAAAAGAGTGATGCTGCCGGAGTCGGGGACTGTGATGCCCATCATCATGCGAATGGAGCTGGTTTTGCCCGCCCCGTTCGGTCCCAGCAAGCCGAACATCTGGCCGGCCTCAATCGACAGGCTCAAGTCACTGACGGCAATCTTGTTCTCGTAGGCCTTGGTCACTCCCGCGAGCGCGACAACTGGCATGAAGTCTCCCGAAGTTCAACTTGAGGCTTGGCTTTCAGGTAAACCGAAAGGGGCCGGTCTGCCTGAAGTTTAGCAAACTGGCATAAAGCAGCTTACGCGAAGCTCGGGAAAGAGTAATATGCGAGAAGGCTCCATAAGAACTCATTTGCCGCCGCTGCCAGCCTGGGATACTCCTGTCTGGCGCGATACCGGCTTGTTTTTTTCCGTATTGGTCCGACATATTTGTCGGATTACCTGCGGAGAAGAACACCCGCGAGTGTCTGCAACATGGAGGAAAGATTGATCTAACGGCCAGCGGAGAGGGTAACCAAAGAGTACACCCCAGGGGCGAAAGTTCACAGTAGCCGGGGGAAGAATAATGTTAGCCTTGCTGCTGAGCCCGAATAGTGGTAACCTGTCGAGCACGGATAATAGTAACATTTCGGAGGCGTAAATGGTAACCTCGTTAGCAGTGGATGGTTACAATTTTTTCAAGGATGAGCCAGTGGACGAGCTAGCGAACGCGCCAGTGGACGCGCCTATGGACGCGCCAGCAACGAGGCCGCAGAGCATCCAGGAGCTTGACGTACGCCAGTCAGTTCTTGAGGACTTGGCCTTGAAGATCCTGTATCTTTCAGGCTCGCTCTCGATCTCCGAGCTTTCCGAAAGAACCCGGCTCAGCTTTGAAGTGGCCAAGGAGCTGTCTGCTCAGCTACGCGCGGAACTGAATTGCCAGGTTACGGGAGTAAACGGCTACGTTCCGCAGATTGCCATCACGTCTCAGGGCAGAGCGCGGGCGATAGAGCTGTTCTCGCAGAGTCACTATGCAGGCCCTGCGCCGGTGTCACTGCAGAGCTATGTTGAGCAGGTCCGGCTACAGAGCGTGCGGAGAGCCGAGATACACGAAGACGGCGTGCAGCGCGCTTTTGCGCATCTGGTCATTGGCGACGAAACGCTGCGGAAATTTGGTACGGCTCTGAACTCGGGCAGTTCCATATTTCTTTATGGGCCTCCCGGAACGGGGAAAACCACGATTGCCGAGACAATGTCGCGGGTGGTTGCCGAGGACGCGGTATGGATACCGTATGCGGTGGAAGTGGACGGCCAGATCATCACGGTCTTTGATCCGGCAATTCACAAGCGCGTGGCGGACGCGGAGCCGGCGACTCGGGACGAGCGCTGGGTGCTGTGCGAGCGTCCGGCGGTTCTGGCCGGTGGCGAGTTGACGATCGAGATGCTGGACCTGCAATTCAACCCGGTTACGAAGTTCTATGTTGCCCCGGTCCAGATGAAGGCCAATAACGGGGTTCTGATCATCGACGATTTCGGAAGGCAACGGATGCGGCCGGAAGACCTGCTGAACCGCTGGGTGGTTCCCCTGGATCGCAGGATCGATTTTCTCTCACTGGCAGGCGGAAAGAAGATCGAGATTCCCTTTGAAATGCTGGTCGTCTTTGCTTCCAACATGGATCCGGCGGAACTGGTAGACGCTTGTTTCCTGCGCAGGATTCAAACCAAGATCAGGATCGGCACGGTTTCGGACGCACAGTTCTGCGAGATTTTCCGCCGCGTTGCCGATCAGAATGAAGTGGGATTTGAGCCCGGCATACCCAAAGACCTTATCGATTTCATCCGTGGAACGATGAAGCAAGAGCTGCGCCAGTGTTATCCGAGGGATATTGTGAACCAGGTTCTCTGGGCCGCGCGCTACGAAGGCAAAAAGCCCTATTTTGATTACACGGCTATGGCGCTGGCGGTCGAAGCGTATTTCCTGGCCAGACCGTGAGAGGTGGGGCGTAGGACGTTGAAATCGTCGATTACCACCGCGAGCGGAAAGGGTAGAAATCGTGTACCCCTTGTGCGCCCTGCTCACGGCTGGAACTACCAATATGTGACGACATCGCCGGGAGAGATGCTGGTGGAGGAATTCCTGAAGCCGTTGGGCTTGAGTCAGAACCGGCTCGCGATGCAGATTCATGTGCCCTCGACACGAATCGGCGAAATCGTACGTGGCAAGCGCGCGATCACTCCCGACACGGCTCTGCGCCTGGCCCGCTTCTTCGATAACAGTCCGGAATTCTGGCTCAATCTGCAGCAGATGCACGATCTCACCAAAGCCAAACTCGCCCTGGCCAAAACCAATGAAGCAGAAGTGCGTGTCTACGAACCGAAGGCAGCTTAACAGCCGGGAATGAAACGGCTCCTGGATGATTCACTGGTCAACAGAAAGTTGAGAAACCCCAGCCCGTAAATCGTCCAAAATGGTCTCACCGCTTTGGGCGAGAGATGATTGATTTGGGCTGTCCAAAATCCATTTTTCGGCATGAGCCGAATGGTGCTGTCGAGCAAAGCTCGCAGCCTGCATGACACGAGGTTCCACTATGGCGAATCGATACGGAGAAGCGGCAATCATGGCGGCCCGGCAAGGGCCTTCCGCCAACATCAATCCAATAGCGCGATGGGAAAACGCGATGGAAAAGCTATACCCCACCAGCTTAGCGGCGCGGAAGAAGGGATGCCCGCGTGCGGCTTTTCTAGGCCTCTGCGAAGAGGGATTGGTTAAAGGCATTCCCGCGGGCGAGTACACAAAATCGAAAGACGACAAGGCTTACGCTGTTCTTGCCGCCGGATTGCTAATGGATGCGACTCAGCGCTGGTCCAGAAGCACATTGTGGAAAGCTGTAACGAAGGACGCCGTGGAGCAGGAAAACGGCCAAATGGATGTCGTCCTGGCGCTATGGAACAATGGGCTGATTGCGGGCGGACCGGCAACCAAGTAGACAGTAAGAGACGCTCCTGTGGCCATTGGGGCTTGAGCCGGTACCTTTCCGCTTCAGCCGCGTTTGTCCCCGCGCACGCGCGCCATTTAGCATCCGGAGTGTGGCAGAGCTCGACACTCCGGCGATGTATGTGAAGGGCGTTGGGCCCAAGGTGGCGGAGTTGCTCGCCGCCAAGGGCATCGAAACCGCCGAGGATCTGCTCTACCACCTTCCTTTCCGCTATGAAGACCGCCAGAATCCGCGCAGCCTGGACGAGCTGAAGGCCGGCGAGACGGCCAGCGTGATTGCCGAGGTGCGCGGCTCGACGCTGCTGCGGACGCGCAAGATGCCCCTCTTCGAGCTGACCGTGGGGCAGGGACGGCTGGCGTTGAAGTGCATCTGGTTCAACGGCAGCTATCTGGAAGGCAAGTTTCACGCCGGGCAAACGGTGGCGTTGTACGGACGGGTTGAGCCGTCGCGCTCCAGCCAGAATTTCAAAATGATTCAGCCGCAGTTTGAGCTGCTGCCGGACGCCAGCGACGATGCCGAGACGCGGCTGCTGGAAGTGGGGCGCATCACGCCGGTGTACGAGTCGCTGGGCGGCGCACGGCTGGCCTCGCGCTGGCAGCGGAAGGTGATCTTCCACCTGCTGGAAGGGATGCAGGGCGCGATAGCGGAGTGCCTGCCTGTGAGGATGCTGGAGCGGCTTGCGCTTCCCGGCCGGGAAACGGCTCTGCGCGAGGTGCATTTTCCGCCCGAAGGAACGAGTTTTGCGCAGTTGCAAAGCTGGTCAACGCCGGCTCACCGGCGGCTGATCTTCGAGGAGCTTTTCTTTCTGGAGCTGGGGCTGGAACTCAAGCGCCGCCGCATGAGGGAGCGCGTGGGAATCAGCTTTGCGCTCACGGACAAGGCGCGCGAGGCGATCCGCGAGGTGCTGCCGTTTCATCCCACGGCGGCGCAGAAACGAGCGCTGGGCGAGATCGTGGCCGACATGCATAGCCCCAGTCCCATGCGGCGGCTGCTGCAGGGGGATGTTGGCTCGGGCAAGACGATCGTCGCGCTACAGGCAATGATGGTGGCCATGGAGAGCGGCTATCAGGCGGCCTTGATGGCGCCCACAGAGATTCTGGCCACGCAGCATTATCTCAGCCTTCGCAAGCTGCTGGAGCGCTCCACGCGCCACTATCGGATTGCGCTGTTGACCGGCTCGCTTACAGAAGAGCGCAAGCGCCACACGCGCGGTCTGATCAACCGTGGCGAGGCGCAATTGGTTATCGGTACGCACGCGCTCATAGAAGAAAAAGTCGAGTTCGACAGGCTGGGACTGGTGGTGGTGGATGAACAGCATCGCTTTGGCGTTTTGCAACGCTTCAAGCTGATGAAGAAGCCCAATCAGGCCGAGCCGGATGTGCTGGTGATGACGGCCACGCCGATTCCGCGCACGCTGGCGCTCTCGCTCTACGGCGATCTCGATATCAGCGTTCTGGATGAGATGCCGCCGGGGCGCACACCGATTGTCACGCGGCGCGTTCCCGGTGAAATGGCCGGAGAAGTCTGGGATTTTGTGCGCAAGCAGGTGGAGAAAGGCCGGCAGGCTTACATCGTTTACCCGGTCATCGAGGGCAGCAAAGAAGATCAGCCGGAATTGGATTTCCCCCATGATGATCCGGAGATGGGGATTGAGAGCGTATCCCAGGTCTCAAAAGCGAGACCTGGGCCACCCGGAAAGAAGGGGAAAACCGCGGAGCTGTTTCCGAAGGCCGCGATCGAGGCGAATCCAGGCGCGAAATCGGGACTGAAGTCGGCCGTGGAGATGCACGAAAAGCTGCGCACGGGACCGCTCGCCGGTTTGCGGGTGGGCCTGTTGCATGGGCGGCTGGATGCCGACGAGAAGGAGGTCATCATGCGCCGCTTTCATCGCGGCGAGATCGACGTGCTGGTGGCTACTACGGTGATCGAAGTGGGCGTGGATGTACCCAACGCGACGGTGATGGTGGTGGAGCACGCGGAACGATTTGGGTTGGCGCAGTTGCATCAGTTGCGTGGGCGCGTGGGCCGCGGTGCGGCGAAGAGCTACTGCATTTTGATTACGGGCGAGCGCGTTTCGCCGCTGGGCGAGGAGCGGCTGAACGCCATGGTTCGCACGCAGGACGGCTTTGAACTGGCGGAGCTGGACCTCTCGCAGCGCGGCCCCGGCGAGTTTTTTGGGACGCGGCAGGCGGGGCTGCCCGACTTTCGCGTGGCCAATTTGATGCGCGACCGGCAATTACTGGAACTGGCCAAGATGGAGGCATCGCGTTTTGCCAACGCGCCAGGCTCGGGCAAGGCGGGCGGCAGCGAGACGACCGAAGTTGAGCGGGCGCGCGTGTGGGCGCGGCTTAAAGAGGCATGGCAGCGGCGCTATGGATTGGTGGAGGCAGGTTGACCATGCCATCGGCCTCTTGATAAAATCAACCCTACGATTGAGTTTGGGCGACGAGCGAGTCCAGAGGACATTCCCACAGCATTGTCATTCAGAATCAGACAAAAACATCTTGGTCGGCTGACCCCTTGAGAGGAAAACGCTGCAATGAAGTATAGGCCGCTGTTCCTTTTTGCTATCGCACTGATTATTTTATCTATTACCGGCTGCAAGCCTAACCCGGCCGCGCTGATGACGGCAGTGAAGGCCGACAACACCGAAGAGGCCAAAAAGCTCATCGAAAAGGGCGCCGATCCAAACAGCCGCACCTCGCCCACGGGCTGGAGCGCGCTCCACTATGCGGCAAGAAACGGCAATGTGGAAGTTGTCAGTCAACTTTTGAAGGCAGGCGCGGATCCCAACTATTCAGGAGCCATGGAAGGGCAGACGGGCAACGTCATCTCCCTGTATCCGCTGGTGCTTGCGCAGGCAACTCTGGATCTGGTGAAACAGATCCCCGCCGAGAGCATGGAAGAGACGCTGCACCAGATTGGACTGGACGATCCAGCGCTTTTGAAGAGCATGAAGGCCCCAGACGCGGCAGTTCGATACCAGAAAGTTGTCGATGCTCTGACACCAGTTACAACGAAAAAATAGCGGCTGAGCGCACAGGCTGATTCGGTTGCGAGTCAGCTTGACGGCATTTTCCCTCAGAGGCCAAAGTCCGCCGTTGTCTTGCTGATTTTGCGGCACAGCTGAAGCCGAGCCCTTTCAAAGCGGTGGGCCTTTCCGCAGCCTGTAAAGCCCATACCCTTCAAACTGATTTGGGATCGCGGATTCGACAGGCCTTTCAGGCCGTCTCTGTGGCGCGCGCGGCTTGCATCAGCTCGACAGGGAAGGTCTGGACCTCCAGGTCTACGCTGGCAATCTCCGTGCCGCAATCCTGCTGGTGGCTACGGGTGCATTGGCAGAGTTCCGTAAAACGGATGTGCCCGCTCTGGCTCAGCTCCAGGCCGGCGGCGATCATTACGCTGTAGACCTCGACACAAGCCTGGCGCTCGAACTCAAACAACATGTTTACAGTGCCGGTATCGCTTGCGCCGCGGCTGAGCACCCAGCCGCCGCAGCCCAGGATTGCGCCGGTAAGGGACTGGACCAGACGCGAAGGCTCCTCGATGGAGACGGCCTTCATCTGCATGGCCCAGGGAATCCTCATCGTCTGTATTGGGTCGCGGCTGGGCAGCGTTAGTCTCACATCCGCTTTATCGGAGCCGGGGTGCGCGGGATAACCTGTGTTGCGGAGTCGAACGATATCTGACCGTCTTTGAGACACCCACGCTTGCGACAAGGCCGGAACCCGTTGCGCCGGTAATTGGAGGGGCGCCCGTTCCCCAAAAGGCCGAGGCGGCGGCGAGCTTCGCCTGATGCCGCCGGAAGCACGGAAAACGGGAAATGATGTAGTTTGATAGACAGCATGATTGTCGGATCGGGAATCGACTTGGCGGAGATAGGGCGCATCCAGCGGTCGATGGATCGCTATGGCCAGCGGTTTCTTGACCGCGTGTACACTGCCGCGGAGCAGGCCTATTGCCTGCGCAAACGCAAGGCTGCGGAGAGCTTTGCGGCACGGTTTGCCGCCAAGGAAGCGGGTGCGAAAGCCTTGGGAACAGGTATCACCCATGGCGTGAACTGGCTGGAGATTGAAGTCGGGCGTGAGCCCGGCGGAAAGCCGACTCTCCAATTTCACGGACGCGCGGCGGAGTTTGCCGCCCGCCTGGGAGCGCGCCGCGCGGCGCTTTCCATCACCCACACAGCAGAGCTGGCCATGGCCAGCGTAGTGCTGGAGGATGGGCAATAACGCCGCCGGTTCTGCTATTCTCAAGGCTATAATTCGCGCATTTTCTTGTAAGAGGAGTGCCGTGCCAAGCCGCAAAGAAATTCAGTGGTCACAACTGAGAGTGGGAGCGTTGGTGATGGTCGCCATGGCCGTGCTGGTCGGGCTGATTCTTCTCATGTCCAGCTCGAGCGGCGGGCTGTTTGCGCGCAGGTTGGCTCTGCGCGTGTACTTTGAGAATGCGGCGGGCGTGAAGGATGGCGCTCCGGTTACGCTGGAGGGCGTGACCATCGGCAACGTGATTCATGTGCGCGTGGTCCCGGATCGGAATCCGACGCCGGTGGAGGTGACCATGCAAGTGGGCCGCGAATATCAGAACCGCCTGCATACCGATTCGACCGCTTCGATTGCCCAGGCTGGAGTGCTGGGCGACAGCTACGTCGATCTCAGCTCAGCTCACGCCAGCGGCCCGCAGCCAGGCGACAACGCTGAATTGAAAGCCTCCGGCTCGCCGAGCATTCAAGACGTGATTCGCACCAGCCAGGTCTCCATCGACGAGATCGCCACGCTGACACGCAAGGTCGAGACCCTGGTTGATACGCTCAACTCCAGACGCGGCACAGCGGGCGAGTTGATCAACGACCCAGAATTGGGCAGGAAGATCACCTCCATCGCCACTGATCTGGAGACCATTACCAGCGCAATTGCCAACGGCAAAGGCTCGCTGGGCAAGCTGATCACTGACGATACGCTCTACACCCGCGCCAACTCGGCCGTCGACCGGCTCGACAAAATCACTGCCGCGCTGGACGAGGGCAAGGGCAGCGCGGGCAAACTGCTGAAAGACGATTCGCTCTATAACAACCTGAACGCCGCCGTGGCCAACACCAATCAAATGGTGGCCGAAATCAACGCCGGAAAAGGCGCGCTGGGAAAGCTTGCCAGGGACCCGGCCTTCGCTCAGAAGCTTGATGACACCGTTACCCGCCTGGACTCGATTCTCAAGGGTGTGGATGAAGGCAAAGGCTCGCTGGGGCAACTGGTGCAGAATCGCGCGCTCTACGATCATGCCGATCAGACTCTGGATCAGATGCAGCAGTTGGTGAAGAGCATCCGCGAAGATCCGAAGAAATACCTCGTCATTCGGATGAAGATTTTTTGAGAGTTTAATACCCTACGAGCACTATCAAGCTGGATGCCCAAGGTTTGAGATAAGAAGTTCGTATTTCTTTACATGATGAGTATTCTTCATCGGAACCCTCTCGATCTTGAGACCGTTTCGGTTCGCCATTTCGACGACTTCGGGACAGTCGTCGTACGTCATCAGCACTAATCCAGCGGCGCGGGAGAGCATTTTGAATAGAGCTAAGTGATCAAGTTGGTTATGTTTGTAGAGCCTGCGCCCGGCTCGCTTACCGTCTCCGGCCGTGTACGGCGGATCGATGAAGAACACAGCATCGCTTCGGTCTAGATAACGATCAATTAAAGAGAAAGCATCGCCTTCGACGAATTCAACCGCCGAACGGAGGGATCTCAGTGCCCTAAGCCGCTTTACTAGCGTTTCGGGATACCATCTGGAGGCCACGCCGCGGCCGTTCTCGCCCACATTCATTAGGCTCGCTCCGGGAGCAAGAATTCCGCCTCGAAATGTTCTATTCTTCAACAAGACATGGAATGCATGATCGACCATAGATTTCGGACTGCTGCTTAACTCTTTGAGGACGTTTTCTCTCGATATTGAAAAAGTGATAATCTTGCGGCATAACTGCTCCTGTTGCGGGCTGAATACGCATTTCCACACCGCACTCACATCGGGATCTAGCTCACCGAGAACAACTTGGCTTACCAGTCCTTCGCTTAGAACACCCAAAGGAACGCTTCCACCGCCCGTAAATGGATCGATGAGTATGTTCGGGGGGACGGTGCAACGCCGCAACCATGCCGAAATCGTCGGCACAAGCCATGTCTTTCCACCCGGATAGCGGAAAGGGGAGACCTGACGCACCGACGCAACGTTTACAATATGTGCATCGAATTGAAGTTCATTTTGGGAAACGAGAGTTGCCATGGCTCTTTTGCAAATCGGCGAAGTCTTTGGTCATGATACCGCGGTTTCGACCACGCGTCATAGAAAGAATCTACACCCATGTCCCTTTAGGGGAAACGAATGCGCAAAAGGGAATAAACAAAACCCATTAGGGATATGTTCTCTGACGGACGGCAGAATTGCAACTGTAGTTTGTCCGGTTCGATTTCTAGAGGGTGGGATCATGTTTCGCGATGCAGCCAGGATTGCGTTTGGAAAGGGTGCCCGTTGCGTTGCCGTGCCGGAGGTTCGTGTTTTGGAGGTCGTGAGAGACGGAAAGCGCAAAAAAATTGGAAAGGTCGATTTCCTTCTTGCGCGGGTCGAGGGAGGCAAAGCAGTAGATTTTGCGGCACTCGAAGTTCAGGCTGTCTACATCTCTGGAAATTCGATTCGTCCAGCCTTTGATCATTACGTGAAAACAGGGGTGCTCATCGAAGAAGGGAAGCGGCGGCCTGACTTCCGATCTTCAGCGCAAAAACGGTTGATGCCACAACTCGCGCTCAAAGTTCCCATCTTTCGGCGTTGGGGAAAGCGGTTCTTCGTTGCAACGGACAGCACATTCTTCTCCGAACTCCCTCCAATGAATCCACAGTCTGCGGGCAACAGCGAAGTAACGTGGTTGAGCTATAAGTTTGAGCGGCAACCTGGAGGTGGATTCCATATGCAGTCGCCGAACGTTGTCCATACATTATGGGAAGATGTGGAAACCGCGCTTCGGGAAGGTAAGGCGCCGGAGAAAACGGAGCTTCTGGCCCAATTGACGGAGAGTGCAAAAAAGCTGTTGCCTTTCACAACCTAGGCCGGAAAAGTCTAACGATACTCTTCGTTACCATTCAGTCCGCGAAACATCTTCCAAAACTCGTGAAATCCCTTGAGCCGCACGACCTGGAAGTAATCGCTGGCGGCTAAGTAAAAGATCACCGCTAATGCCGAAATCCAATGCAGGGTGTCAGAGCCGAGTTGGTCGCTGAAGGGCAGCGGTGCGGCCGAGAGCACCATGGCCAGCACAATGAGCGCCAAATTGACGATGCCCATCACAAGATTGATCTCAACAAGCTTGGACGTCATGGGCTTGCCTAGCCGCAGACTGCGCGCCAAAGCCTGACCCGCACTGCAATGCTCTAAGAGCATCAGCAGCGGCGCAATCGAAAAGGCCCAACTGGTGAGCGCCCACGCCGTGAAGAATGTCAGCGAGAGGAAGATTGCCCACATCGAGTAGCCGACCAGATCCGGCTCGGCGGAGGTGATGTGCGTGGTCGCGACCCATTGCATGGAACGGAGCCAACACCAGCAGGCGAAGAGGAAGAAACCCAGCCATGCGGCCTGAAGGGCGATCATGCCGAGGGGCCGAAAACGCAACGACGGCTCCATACGCTTGAGGAGCAGGTTGCGGCCGAAGCCGGAGACGATTACCCAGGCAAGCGCGGCCACCGGCAGAAGCCAGCGAAGGATGCCAGCGACATGAGGCTGGTAGAGCGCCCAGGCGTTGCTGAGCTGCACGGTGGCTATCCATGGGTTCTGCGGATCGAGAGTGGCGAGTCCTGCGGATTCCGGCGGCAAGGCGGTGAGAATCCGCTGCGCTTGAACCCAGCAAACCGCCAAAAACGGAATCCCAAAAAACCAGCGCCAACCCACCTCAATCATCGTGAGCGAGGGCCGCGCGAAGACCCAGCCCATCTGACCAACGAGCGACTGGGTTCCGCGCAGGGGTGCTGCCATGCTGCTCCTCACGAGAAATGCAGGTTTTGGTTCGCGAGCTCCCAGGTCTCAGAATCGAGACCTGGGCCACCCGGCCTATCGTTGAGCGACGGCTATTTCACCACCAGGTTCACCAGTTTGCCGGGAACCACAATGATTTTGACCACGGTCTTTCCTGCGGTTCGCAATTGAACTTTCTCGCCAGCCAACGCCGCGGCTTCGATCGCTTTGGCGTCGGCATCGGCGGCCACACGGACTACGGTTACAAGCTTTCCGTTGATCTGAACCGGGATTTCCAATTCGTTTTCTTTGGCCAATTCGGGGTCGCTGACCGGCCAGGGAGCGCGCAGGATGGCGTCCTTTTCGCCCAGTTCTTCCCATAGCTCGGACGCAAGATAAGGGGCAAACGGCGCCAACAAAAGTACCAGAGTGCGCAGCAACTCGCGCACCACCGGCGCAGGAATCTCGCCCGCAGCGAGTTGCGCATCCGCTGCCTGAATCTCGTTGACCAGCTCCATGATGGCTGCCACGCAGGTGTTGAAGTGCCAGCGGCCTTCAAAGTCCAGCGTGATTTTGGCGATGGTCTGATGCAGCTTGCGCAACAGCGCCGCTCCGTCATTTTGCGTCTTTGACTGGCTTTGTGCGCCAGAACGCGCCACAGGCGCATACTTTGTGACCAACCGCCAAACGCGCGCCAAAAAGCGGCTCACCCCAGCGACGCCGTCTTCCTGCCAATCAAGGTCGCGGTCCGGCGGCGCGGCAAAGAGCGCGTACATGCGTGCCGAGTCGGCTCCGAAGCGGGCCACCATCTCGTCGGGCGAAACCACATTGCCCTTGGACTTGGACATCTTGGAGCCGTCTTTGATGACCATGCCCTGCGTGAACAGGCGATGCACCGGCTCGTCGTTCTCAATCAGCCCCAGATCGCGCATCACCTTGGTCCAGAAGCGCGAGTAGATGAGGTGCAGAATGGCGTGCTCCACGCCGCCGATGTATTGGTCGATGGGGAACCAGTACTTCGCAATCTTCGAGTCGAATGGCGCGCTTGAGTTTTTCGCGTCGGTATAGCGGTAGAAGTACCAACTGGAATCGACGAAAGTGTCCATCGTGTCGGTTTCGCGCCGCGCCGGCCCACCGCATTTGGGGCAGGTGACATTGACGAACTCAGGCACGCGACTCAAAGGTGAACCGCCCTGCTGGGTAATCTCAATCCGCTCGGGCAGCACGACAGGCAATTGGTCGTCGGGCACCTGCACCAGGCCGTCCTTTTCGCAGTGAATCATGGGAATGGGCGTGCCCCAATAGCGCTGGCGGCTCACGCCCCAATCTTTCAGGCGAAAGGTGACGGTTGCTTCTCCGAAGCCCTTGCGGGCGGCAATCTCCTGGAGCTTTTTCTGTGCCACGGCGCAGCTTAGCCCATCGAATTCGCCGGAATTCACAAGTACGCCGTCATGCGCGACGAACGGCAGCTCCGCGCTTTCAGCGTTTTGGGCTGGTTTAATCACTTCAACAATCGGCAGGCCGTACTTGGTGGCGAACTCGAAGTCGCGCTCGTCGTGGCCGGGGACGCTCATGATGGCGCCGGTGCCGTAGTCGGCCAAAATGTAATTGGCCACCCAGATGGGCACACGCTGACCGTTATAAGGGTTGATGGCGAAACGGCCTGTTGGAACGCCGTGTTTTTCGATCTCGCCCAGATCGCCGGCCTCGCGCGCCTTCTTCTGCTGATCGATCAGCTCGTCAACCTGCGCCTTCAGCTTTTTGTCGGCGGCAGTGAACTCGGCCACCAATGCGTGCTGTGGAGCCAGTTGCACGCTGGTCGCGCCGAAGATGGTGTCAACGCGCGTGGTGAATACGCGAATGCGCGTCTCTGTTCCCTGTTCCCTGTTCCCTGTTCCCTCGTCGTCTTTCTCCGCGAGGAAAAAGTCGACATCCGTGCCTTCGCTGCGGCCAATCCAGTTTCGCTGCATGGTGCGAACTTTTTCCGGCCAGCCGTCGAGCTTGTCCAGGTCGTCGAGCAGCTCTTGAGCGTAGGCGGTGATGCGAAAGAACCACTGCACCAGATCGCGCTGGTCCACTTTGGTCGTTTCGTGGCGCCAGCAACAGCCATCGACCACCTGCTCGTTGGCCAGCACCGTGGCGCACTCCGGGCACCAGTTCACCTTGCTCTTTTTGCGGTAAGCAAGGCCTTTCTCATACATGCGCAGAAAGAACCACTGGTTCCAGCGGTAGTACTCAGGCAGGCAGGTGGTCACTTCCGTGGCCCAGTCAAATCCCATGCCCAGGCGCTCAAACTGCCGCTTCATGGCCGCGATGTTCGCGGTCGTCCACTCGCGCGGAGGGGTATTGTGTTTGAGCGCGGCATTCTCCGCCGGAAGGCCGAAGGCGTCCCAGCCCATGGGGTGTAGCACGTTGTAACCGCGCATCCACATGTGGCGCGCCAGAGCGTCGCCAATCGCGTAGTTGCGCACGTGTCCCATGTGCAACTGGCCGCTGGGGTAGGGCAGCATTTCCAGCACGTAGTACTTGGGTTTGCCGCAGGAAGGAGGCTCCGCCGCATAGAGCGCGGGGTCCGCAGCCCATCGCTGACGCCATTTGGGTTCAATCGTCGCCGGGTCGTAACGCAGTTCTATTTCTTCCGCCATATCCTATTTAGTGTAAACGGGCGGGCGAATCGGCTTCAGGGCAGATTCAATTTACGCAACTGCTTGCAAGGCTTTAGCCCGCTCGATCCTCTGGCGGCGCCTGGGCGTATGCAGCGCCTCCCACAGGTCTGTCCGGCGCTGCACATTCAGCCAGAATTCCGGGGAATTGCCGAAAACGCGCGCCAGCATCAGCGCCGTGTCGGCGGTAACTGCGCGGCGGTCGTTGCACAGTTCATTCACCAACTTCCGCTGCACACCCATCGCCTCGGCCAACGCGCCCTGCGTCAGACTCATGGGTGTCAGAAACTCTTCCACCAGCATTTCGCCTACGCTAACTGGTTTCCGTTCTGTGCTCAACATAACCAAACCTCACCGGTAACTATGATTGTCGAGATAAACCTCAATAGCTTCGCCTTTTCCGCCGTTCCACTGGAAGATCAGCCGCCACTGCTCGTTGACCCGGATGGAGTGCAACCCCGCCAGACTCCCTCGCAGCTTCTCAAAATGGTTGCTCGGCGGCATGCGCAAGTCAGCGTCAGACATTGCATCATCCAGCAACTGCAACTTTCTGAATAGCCGCGTCTCCAAACCGGGCGGAATCTTCCGGCTGGGCAGGTCGTGAACAAAAAACTCCTGCAACCAGCGGTCCCGAAACCCGAGAATCATGCGGCAGTCTTTCTTCTTTGAGCTATTGTACCGCGCAATGGTACATTTGCCAAAGAGCTATTTCGCGAGTTTCTTGAAGAAGCTCAAATCGAGCTACTATTCTCCAAGCTTGGCTTGGGGGAAGCTTGTCGCACCCGCCATGCGCGGCTCACTTTTTCGGGCGTGACTCCGGAGGCACGAGGCCGGAGACGCGGTAGTAGACGACCAGTTGCCCGTAATGCTCGCCGGAGTGCTCGATCATGCCCCAGGCGAGATCGGAGAAGCGGGCTTGCTGGTTGGTGAAGGGATCCGCGAACAGCTCGCCCATTCCGCTGTCGCCCTTGCTCTTGATGAGCGCCGCGCCATCCGCGAAGGCCTTCTTGGCATACGCAACCACATCGGCCTTTGTCTTGAAGTCCGCGCGATTGGGGTCGCCTGTCGGCATTTTTGCGCCGGTCACGAGGTTGACGAAGAAGTAGTCTGCACCGGCGGCGTGCAAAACCTGTTCAGAGAAGGAGCGCTGGGCAGGGTTCGGCTTGAAGTCGTATTTGTCTTCGGGAAAATCCTCAGCCATGGCGATCAGTTTTCGCCCGATGTCGTTCCAGGCATCAAGCAGGGATTGCGATGGGCTGGCTGCGGGTTTCGGGGCGGCTTGTGGGGCTGGCACCATCTGGGCGTGTGCCATTGGGACGAACAGTGCTGCCGCAAGCAAGAGGGAAAGGTTCTTGAGCAAGATTTTCATGCGATGATCTCCTTTGATTTGATTCCGCGAGCAAAATGGGTGAGGGCCGCTTTCATCCCTCGTCAACAGACTATAGACAACCAGAGAATCTACGCAGATTCAACAAGATTCTTGAGCGCGGTCACATTGCGCTCCTCGTCGCCGGGCTCGTCCACCGGGGTTTCCGCGATAAAAGCGGCGTGAGCAAAGCGCTTGTCGTTGAGCAGGCGGCGGAAGGGTTCGAGGCCCATGGTTCCCTTGCCGATCTCCTCATGGCGGTCGAGTTTGGAGCCGCGCGCGGCCTTGGCGTCGTTCATGTGCCAAACGCGAACCGCGTCCAACCCGACGGTTGCTGCGGCTTGAGCGATGGTTTGCTCGTAGCCTTCGGGGCTGACCAGATCGTAGCCGGCTACGTGCGTATGGCAGGTGTCGAGGCAGACGCCCACCGGCGCAGTGGCCTTGAGCCGCGCGACCAGCTCGGCAACCTGCTCGAAGCTGCCGCCCAGGGAAAATTCCGCGCCCGCCGTGTTTTCAATGAGGATGTGAAACGGAGTTCCCTGCCAGGGCAGGCCGTCGATGGCGCGTGTGATGGAGTCGGCGGCGAGCCGGAGGCCCTCGTCGCGGGTGAGCCCCTTCCACGAGCCGGGATGCAGCACCAGGTACTCGGCGCCCAGGGCCAGGGCGCGCTCGATTTCGCCGCGAAAGGCCGCGACGCTTTTCTCGCGAATCTCGTCGGTTTGGCTGCAGACGTTGACCAGGTAGCTGGTATGAATCACCAGCGGACCCACGTCGAGCTTGGCGCGCAGTTCCTTCATGCGCGCGGCCTGTTTGGGGTCGATCTTGGGGGCGCGCCACATACGCGGGCTGGAGGAAAAAATCTGAAAGGTGTTGGCGCCAATCTCCGCGGCGCGCTCGACGGCGTTGGATGCGCCGCCCGTTGTGCCCAGATGGATGCCGATGCGCTTCGTCATGCGGATAGTGTATACGGCGGACGGCGGAACCGATTGACGCTCGTCATCCCAAAGGCCTCAGGATCGGGATCTGAGCACCTAGCGCCTATCACACCTTAGAGGTTATCTTTTGCGGTTCAAAGACACAAATCAGTGCCTACTGTCTCATATCTGGACACTACAATCAGTTCTAATGACGGCCCAATTGAATCTGGTTAGGTCACTTGCACAGGCTCTGGTGGAGCTCACGCCTTCGCAGCTTGATTGGGTTGGCGCTGTAGTCCGGCAGTTCCATCTCCCACACGAGTTCCATCGCAAGGAGGATTCGGATCTTGTCACTCCCGCGGTTCTCGACATGTTAGGCGATGCTCTATGCGTACACCATGCTTTCAGCCGACAGGCATTGAGCAAAGACCGCTTTGAGTTCGCCTTTGAAAGTTCGCTGAATCGCGCTGGAATCCAGTCAGAACTGGTTGGGAACAGAACGAATCGAGGCCACGATATCACAATTCTTGGAGTCCCGGTCAGCCTCAAGACGCAGGCCGACGCTGGCATTCGCGCTGATTTCTTGCACATCAGCAAGTTCATGGAACTCGGAAAAGGGCCATGGGAGTTGCCCCTGCTTCGCGATATGTTTCTTGAGCACATGCGCAGCTACGAGCGAATCTTGCAATTCCGTTGTCTTCTGCCGGGACCGAATTCGTATCTCTACGAGCTTGTCGAGATTCCCAAAAAACTCCTCATGGAAGGCGCTGTAGCGGAGCTTGTGATCCAAGCAGGCAGCCGCCAGACTCCCAAGCCGGGCTATGGGTATGTTTACGACACCGATAGGAAATTGAAGTTTGCACTCTACTTCGATGGCGGAACAGAGCGCAAGTTGCAAATAAAGTCGGTCAGGAAGGAATTGTGCACAATTCACGCCACATGGCGGTTCGCGTCAGCGCCCCTTGAGAAGCCTATCTCTTGCTAGGGTTGCATATTCCTCACTAATCTCAATTCCAGTGCATTGGCGTTCAAGTTCGTTGCAGACTACTCCGGTTGTGCCTGAGCCAAAAAACGGGTCAAGCACTCGATCGCCAACTCTTGATCCGGCCGCTACGCAAAGCCGCACCAAAGCCCTTGGGAAGACTGCGAAGTGCGAGCCCGCATACGGCTCAGTGTTGATATTCCAAACACTGCGTCTGTTCTTTCGCTTCTGAGCATGGTCTTGGGCTGGCTCCTGAACGGACTCGTAGTCGTAGAAATACCTTTCTGACTTTGAAAAAAGAAAAACATATTCGTGCGACCGAGTTGGACGATCCTTTACAGACTCCGGCTGGCAGTTGGGCTTATTCCATACCAGGTCCGACCGCAAATACCAGCCATCCGCCTGTAAGGCGAATGCGACTTGCCACGGCACTCCAATGAGATCCTTTGGCTTGAGCCCGTTAGGCGTTGGGGCACGGTAAGACATTCCGCGGCCCTTGTTCTTTGCGTCATCATCTCGCCAAGTTCTCCCACCACTTGTGTAACTATCGCCAATATTCAGCCAGAATGTTCCATCAGCAGCAAGAGTCCGGCGCACTTCCTTGAAAACAGCAACAAGGTTGGCGATGTACTCATTCACATCCATCTCCGCGCCGATCTGGCCCTGCACTCCGTAGTCGCGGAGACCCCAGTACGGCGGAGAGGTAACAGCAGCCTGAAATAAACCATCAGGAAAGCCAGCTAGAACGCGCCTCGCATCGCCCACCAGCACCTCGCAAAGATTACGGGGATTTGGCGAACAATCAGGCTGGAACTCCTCGTCGAAATCCGGAAACAACCGAAGAACCTTGCCCATGGCCTTATTGTACTTTGTGAGTGAATTCGCTGCCGAACATTCTATGACCAAGCATTTGCACTATTCCAATCCAGGAATGCCTCCCTTGTTCATCCCGAACAGGAATCCTTCAACTCCTAGCCCGCGCCCGTCTTGAGCGATCCACGGGGATTACATCTTCGCGATCCCATCGGGAACGAAGAATTACGTCTTAATCGTCGTCGTCCTTGGAGGCTTTCTTGTTATGCACTTTCAGCATGACTGGGACCGGCGCGTTGCCCATGGCGTCTTTCCACAGAATAATGTTGAGTTTTTCGGTGGGGGCGCGGTCGGCGTGGGTGAAGTCCATCTTCATGCTTTCCCTGGCTCCCGCGGCTGTTTTCGCGTTGGGGGTGTAGATGAGGCCGTTGTCACGGTTGGAATAGTCGGCGGCATAAGCTGGCTGATCGCCGGAGCCGGTGAAGAGAGTCGAGATCAGCGAGCTGAAGGCGTCGTTGTTATTCATCGGCGGCAGGCCGAGCAGCGATTCCATGGTGCGAATGACACTGACGGTGGAGTAGAAGCGGCTGTCAATAAATGGTGCCCCGGCGGTAACCGGCACGCTGGCAGTGCCGCGCGGGGAATATTTGCTGATGACCAGTGCGGTGCTGCGGTGCGCGTCCACGTGATCAGCGCCGGCCTGCGCATCATCTTCGAGGATGAAGAGCGCCGTATCGTCCCAGAACGGCGAGTGGGAGACAGCTTCAACCACTCTTCCAACTGCGAGATCGTTATCGGCGACCGATGACTTCGGCGTAGGTCCGCCGGGCCGGGTTCCGGCGGTGTGGTCGTTGGGCAGCCGCATCAGGATGAACTCGGGCATGGTGTCTCTGCCCTGAGTCTTATCGGCGACCCAGCCTTGCAGATGGCGGATGAAAATCTCGGCTCTGATCTGGTCGGGGACCATCAGGTTGAAGTCCGGCGTCTCCTCGGCAAAATGGCCGACGAGTTCCGGCTTGGTGGCGACATTGGCGGCAATCAACGGCACGGACCAGGGCCATTTATTGACGCCGCCGCCCCATTCCCGGGGAAATGTCTCGCCCGGCGCAATGGCTTTATGCGTGCAGTCGTGGCCTTGCATCATCGCCCCCATCTGCGGATCGGCGACGCGCGCTTCGTTGCAAAAAGTGGTGGAGACGTACTCGCCGAAATGGTAATAGGTCTTGCCGTGTGCGGCCAGATTGCCCCAGAGATAGCCGCTGGCCGGCTCATTCACATCGGGAATCTTTTGCAGCAGCGGATAGTTGTTGGCGACTGCGCCCTCGTAGTCGTAGGTGCGCTGGCTGCCGCGATAACTCTGCGGCCAGGTCTTTTCCAGATAGTCGGTACCGATGCCCGCCGTGGACCAGACGTGCCCGTCGCCGGAAACTTCACCGGAATCGAAGAAGTTGTCGAGCACGCCAAATTGCAGGGCGAGCTTGTGCTGGTTGGGCGTGATGCCTTCGCCGAACATGGTTATTTTAGGATCGCCATTGCCCACCGGCTTTCCATCCCGTTCGAGGTCACCAAGAATCTGATCGTAGGTGCGGTTTTCCTTGATGATGTAAATCACGTGGTGAATGCGATCTTGCGCTTCGCCGGCGAAGATAACCTTCTTCTCGGCTGCTTTCATGCGGTTGGAGGCGATTACCACGCTGGTCCACTGCGGCAGGTTTCTGTCAATCTCCGCTGCGTCGAGTGTAGCCAGCGAGCCATAGAGAAGCGTGGGGATGTACGTGGTTGGCCTCGTCGTGGAGGCGTTTTTCGAGGCCTCGGTGGGGCGCTGGGGGAAATTGTTCGGCCCGGTGCCCTTGCCTTTATCCGTAGCGAGATAGAGCCTGCCGCCGGAGGGTGAGGGAATGAAGACCATCGACATGGGCATCCACTCGGTAGGCACAAACCCGATAGGCTCGACCAAGCCTTCCTTCACCGCCTTCGCGGTCAGTTTTTTCGTATCGATGACGGCAACGGCGTCGCTGCCCATGTTGGCCACATAAAGGCGGCTGCCGTCGGCGTTCAGGGCCAGCGCCACCGGCTCGGCGCCAAAGTAACTCTGTCCCGGCAGGCGTGTATCGAAATAGCCTTTCACGGAGAGCTGGCCGGCAGACACGTTTACTGCCGCAACGGCATCGCGGTTGGCGAGAGCAACGTAAAGCGTCCGGCCATCGGGGGAGAATTCGAAGGCGCATGGATGCGTGCCCGGCGCGACAGGGCTGTCTGGTTTGAGCAGGGGCAGCCTGCGCCCGACGGTCTTTTTCGCCAGATCGAGCTCGACAATTTCCGAAGCGTTCCACAGAGCGACAAAGGCGCGCGCGCCGTCCCCGGTGACGGCCAGGGCAACGGGGAAGGTTCCGGGCACGGCATCGCTCTCGGAAAGATCGAACCGCTTTTCGATTTTGCCGCTGGCGGCGTCTATGAGCAGAACGTCATCGGAAAGATTGTCGGCCACCAGCAGCTTCTCAGCGCCCGCGGAGCCAACGACCGCAATTGCAGCGGGGTATGGCACGCCCTTGTCGCCCGACCCTTCGCCAAGCAGGCGCGTCATTCTTCCCGGAGCGAGCTGCTGAAGCGGCAGACGAATCATGCGCTCTGGCGCGATCTTTCCCTCGGCGAAGCGATAGACCAGAATGCCGCTGCCGGTCGAATCTTTGCCGTTGCCGAGGGGGTCAGTGAGCGAGGCCATACTGGCGTAGATGCGGCTGCCGTCGCGGCTGAACGCCAGGCCGGAGTAAAGCGTCTGATGGGCTTTCACCACCGTGCGAGGGTCAGGGAAGTCGGCGAGCGCGCCGGTCTGAGTGTCCAGCACAGCCAGCGACTGCTCATATTGCGATTCAAAAGTGCCGTAGCCTGCGTTCACCGTGACCACGTAGCGGCCATCTGGAGAAACTGCCATGGAGATGGGCAGGCTGTTCAGCCGCTGCGGATGCCCCGGAATCTCGCCAACCAACTGCTTGCTGCTGGGCAGATCGATGGTCTGCGCCGCAAGAACGCCCGCCCCTAGAACAAGTGCCGCAAAAAAAACCGTCAACCGCGCCATGGTGTGCATAATCAGACTTTAGCAAAGCCGGTGTTGGGTGCGCTTTACAGTTATGTTGCGGCCAGATGGAATCACGGGAGGGATGGGGCCAGCAAAGGAACCACGCGCGCATTACCAAAGGTGGGGCAGCCGTAATCAGGCGCTTTTTACGGATTCACCTTAAAATCTTCTTATGAACGAGACCTTTGCGCATCTTACCCAGATTCTTACTGATGTGATTCTGCCGAATTTGAAGGCCGTGCAGCAGAGTCAGGCGGAGCAGATCGCCGCCAACGACCGGCTGGAGAACGCGATTGAGGAATTGCGGCTGCATCTGGCATCGCAGCTTGCTCATCTATCGGCGCAGTTGACGGCCTGCCGCGCGGAGCTGGCGGCCGCACAGGCGATCTTCAAGGCGGTGCAACAGCAGAAGGGCGCGTCCGGGCCGGACCGGACAACGCTGATTCACTAAGCTGTGGCGCCTGCAGTAATCTAGATATATGCGAACAATGCTTACAGCGGAGCGGCTGTGGGATGGAACCAAGCTGCTTGACATGCCCGTGGTGGTGATCGAAGACGGGCGGATTGCCTCAATTTCAACGCGCGCGGCCAAGGAAACGCCCGGCGATGCGCAGGTTATCGACTTTCCCGGCTCGACGCTGGGGCCGGCGCTTTTCGACGTGCATAATCACGGGGCCAAAGGCCACGACGTGATGGAAGCCACGCCCGCGGCGCTCGACGCCATAGGCAGCTTTCTGGCCTCGCGCGGCACGGGCAGCTATCTGGCCACGACGGTCACCGCGCCGCTGAACACAACCTTGTGGTCGCTCTCCGGGCTGGCAAAATTGCTGGAGCGGCCGGCGGTTGCGGGGCAGGCGCGGCCTATCGGCATTCATCTGGAAGGCCCGTTTCTTTCGCACTCCAAGCGTGGCGTGCAACCGGTGGAACATCTGCTGGCGCCCGACATTGCCACCTTCGACCGGTTCTTCGATGCTGCCGAGGGCCACATACGCCTGATGACGCTGGCGCCCGAACTGCCCGGCGCGGTTGAGCTGGCAGCACACGCCACGGCACGCGGGGTGCGCGTCTCCCTGGGCCATTCCAATGCCACAGCCGCCGAGACCCGCGCAGCCATTGCCGCCGGAGCCGTCAGCGCGACGCATACATTCAACGCCATGCGCCCGCTGGACCATCGCGAGCCGGGCATTCTGGGCACGGTTCTCACCTGCGACACGCTCTTTGCCGAGATGATTTGCGACGGCATCCATACCGCCCGCGAGATGGCGAAACTGTGGTGGAGGGCCAAGGGGCCGGAGCGCGCGATTCTGGTGACAGACGCGATGAGCGCTGCGGGAATGCCTGACGGCGAGTACCAGTTGGGCGGATTTGCGGTGCAGGTGGCCAACGGTAGAGCCATGGTCGGCGACACTCTGGCTGGCAGCGTGTTGACGCTCGACCGCGCGCTGGCGAACTTTGTGGAGTTCACCGGCGCGCCGTTGGAGCAGGCTCTGCGCCTGGCAACCGTCAACCCGGCGGCCATGACCGGCCTGGGCGATCAGGCCGGATCAGTCGCGGTTGGCCAGCCGGCCAGTCTTGTTGCCGTGGATCGGGCTGGGAAGCTGGTTGGGTCAGTGGTGAACGGGCAGCAGGTACTTTAACCTGCCGCCTCGGCCAGCCGCTGTGCACGCCAGACGGCGCCATCGAGAGAGATCACCGGCTCCTGCGCCACCGGCATCAGGGGCGCGGCAGCTCTCAGGCCGGCAAAAAACGCGTCGCGGACCAGGGGCATATGCTCGATGACGCCGCCGGTCCAGGTCACGGGAACTTCGCCGTCAATTGCGTGCTTGCGGCGCAGCTTGCCGCGCACCAGCAGCACAAACTCGACCAGATCGGCCGCTGCCTGCGCCAGAACTGCTTTCGCAACCGGGTCGCCGGCCAGGGCCAGCTCGCTGATGGCCGGAGCCAGCGCAGCAAAATCCGGTCCTGGCGTGCTGTCGCCCAGATTGATCAAGCCGGCCAGGTTGGGCGTGCCCCAGATTTCGCCAACTTTTTCAAGAATTTGCGTCGGCTCCTCGCGGTCATGCGCATGGAGCGCCCGCCGAATGCTGTTGACGCCGATCCAGTAGCCGGAACCCTCGTCACCTAGCCGCGAACTCCAGCCGCCAGCGCTCTCGCGGGTGCCGTCAGGCGCGCGGCCAACGGTGTTCGAGCCGGTGCCTGCGATCTGCAGGATTCCGGGGCCGCCGCGGAAGGCCGCATCGAGGGCGATTACCTCATCGCCGACGACCTCTGCGCGCTCGACTCCAAAATCCTGAAATACCTCCAAAATCCACTCTTTGACGCCAGGCATGGTGGCAGAGGCCACACCGACCGAAGCAGCGCGCACGCCGCTCACGCCGGCCTGGGCGTAGACCTCTTTCAGCAGCGCTCGCAGGTTGGCCTCTGATACCTTTGCGCCTACACGCAGCCGCTTGATGGATCCGCTCTCCGCGTGGGCCAGAACTCGTTCACCTTCAACGATGGAGGCGCGGGTACGCGTTCCCCCGCCGTCAATTCCCAAAACTGCGTTCATCGTTTATTTGCTCCTTGCTGGTTGGCAATACCAGCTTATCGTATTGAGCGAAGTGGCGGCTAACGCGCAGAAATATGGAAGACCTGGCTGGCGAAGATTCAGTTTTCGGCTGTTGACCCGCAGATCGAGGTTTGCGGCTTACACCCCTAAAGTGGAGAATCTGGCCTTGAGTGGTATTGACATTGTCATGACATTCTGTTATTCTTTAACTTCTGACGGAGAATTCCATGGCCACTCAACCCATTCTGACGGAACGGCGCACGGTAAAGCTGGACCTACGGGTATCGCCTGCGGCCAAGGCAAAGCTGCAGGCTGCTGCATCGGCCGTTCATCGCTCAATGAGCGATTTTGTAATGGAGAGCGCTCTCGCCCGCGCCGAGGATACGCTGGCAGAGCGCCGTGTCTTTGGCCTGGATGCGGAGAAGTGGGCCGCCTTTCAAGCCGCCCTCGATGCGCCCGCCCGTCCCTTGCCGCGTTTGCAGGCCCTCCTCGATGAACCGGGATTCTTTGATTCCGGCGGGGCAAAATGACCAGATCTCGGTCGATTGAGAAACGAATCCCAATGCTAGACAGGATCGAACGCGGATTTTGACAAGATGAACGAGGCTCGATCAATCGAAAAACTCCGGCGCGACCATCCAATTGACGCATTCGACTGCGGACAAGAGTCGCTGAATCAATGGCTGCGCAAGCACGCACTGCAAAATCAGGGCGCGGGCGCTGCACAGAGTTATGTTGGCCTGCTTGGCGGAGTTGTGATTGGCTATTACAGTCTTGCCGTCGGGCAGATCGAATACATTAATGCGCCGGAGCGCTTGCGGAAGGGACTCGCTCGGCATCCTGTGCCGATTATGCTGCTTGCCCGTCTCGCCGTTGATAAAAGCTGGCAGAAGAAGGGCGTGGGGCGCGCTTTGTTGCGGGACGCAGTGCTGCGGACACTGCAAGCCGCCGAGATTGCCGGGATCCGCGCGCTCGCCGTTCACGCAAAAGACGATGCGGCGCGGCGCTACTATGAGCAATTCGATTTTGAAGCCTCACCGGCGGACCCGCTCCATCTCCTAGTCCTGCTGAAGGATCTTCGCAAGCGCGTCGGCGCCTGACAGGCTGTGTTCCCAGGGCAATCGCATGAAGATAGCGAATCACGAGGAGCAACTGCTTTGGAAGGGCATCGCTTCAGCCGTGCCGATTTCGAGGTCCAAAACGTTCCTGCTTTAGCCGCCGAGGGATGTTTTTGGCGCGATTTAGAACCTTCCCTCAGGGGCTAAAGCCCGAGATTGTTCTGGTGCATTTGCGGCACGACTAAAGTCGTGCCCTTTCAAAACCCGTTTCCCCGTGTTTGGAATGTTCATGCGATTGCCCTGGCTGCGTTCCTGTGCAATCCGCAGTGTCCTCGGCGATTGTGGTATCTTTCCCGCATGGATCGCCGACAATTGTTTTTCGCCGCTCTTGTTTTCGTCGTCGCCGCAAGCCTCAGCCACGCACAAAACCCCGCTCCCACGCCGCCGATGGGATGGAACAGTTGGGATGCCTATGGCCTCACCATTAACGAGGCTGACTTCAAGGCCAATGTCACCGTGCTGGCCGGAGTGAAGCAGTTCGGCTGGCAGTATGCGGTGATCGACGAGGGGTGGTACATGGAGAACCCCTTCGGCAAAAATCTCGCCGAGAGGAAATATCTGCTGGACGCAAACGGAATTCTCATTCCGGTGGTGAGCCGCTTCCCTACTGCGGCAGGTGGCGCTGGCTTCAAGCCGCTGGCTGATTGGGTTCACGCGCAGGGGCTGAAATTCGGCATTCATATTGTGCGCGGAATTCCGCGTCAGGCGGTCGAGGAGAATCTGCCCATCGCAGGGTCGAAGTTTCATGCTGCCGACGCCGCCGACACCACGGAGACTTGCCCGTGGGACGACGGCAACTACGGCGTGGCGGACAATGCCGCCGGTCAGGCTTACTACGACTCGATGCTGAAGCTCTATGCGGGCTGGGGCTTGGATTACATCAAGGTGGACTGCATCAGCGATCACCCCTACCGGCCCACGGAGATTCGCCAAATAGCCGAGGCGATCCGCAAGACGGGGCGGCCGATTGTGCTGAGCCTTTCGCCGGGACCGACACAGCTCGAACACGCCGCGGAGTTAGCCGGATTGGCGCAGATGTGGCGCATCACTAACGATCACTGGGACGGCTGGACGTTTCCGCGCAAGCCGGGCGACGACGAGTTTCCCTTTGGCCTGAGCGGCGAGTTCGACCGAATCGCCCAATGGAATCCCTACGTCAAGCCGGGCAACTGGCCGGACGCCGATATGCTGCCGTGGGGCTGGCTGGGGCCGCATCCGGGATGGGGCGAGACGCGCCAGTCGCGGCTGACGCACGACGAGCAGCAGACGGAGTTCACACTCTGGGCCATCGCGCGCTCGCCGCTGATTCTGGGCGCGAATCTGACCAAGCTGGATGAGTTTACGCGGTCGCTGATTACCAACAAGGACGTGTTAGAGGTCAACCAGAGAGCGTGGACAAGCAAACCTGTTACAAATCTGCCAGAAGGCTTTGAGAATGTTCGAGTATGGGAAGCCTCGGAAGAAGCATTTGCCGATCCGCCTGAGTTCGTCGCCCTCTTCAACTTGAATGACAAACCAGTCACATTGCATTTCGCGTGGAAAGAGATATGTCAGATGTGTGCAAGCGATGGAGCGCGCGATTTATACACTGGCAAGCAGTCGAAAGCCTCCGACCAGGTCGAGATCAGATTGCCTGCGCACGGAAGCACGATTTACCGTAGTTTTAATAAATTCACTGGACACGCAAGGTAAGAGTCCATGCAGCGATGGACCTTTCCCGTCGGTCTGATGACTGTTTGCGTTGCAGCGAGCCGGTTTGGAATCACCCGCCCGCGTGCCGGATTTGGATGTCACAGCACCTGCCCATTTTTTTGTGCGAGAATGTTTCGTCCGGAAAATGGCCGGAAAATGATGGCCTATTCCAGGAGGATCACAATATGCTTGTTCTTCGTTCGTTTTTCATAGCGCTTTCTCACAATAAGTCTCTTCGCCACTTCTGCGAAAACACACGTTTGGGAGTCCGGCTCAGCTCGCGGTTTGTGGCTGGCATGGAGATTGAAGACGCGTTGCGCGCTGCCGAAGCCCTCAACAAGGAGGGTATGGCCGTGACCCTGGATTCGCTGGGCGAGAGCGTGACCTCGGAAGAGGCGGCTGGCGCGGCCGCGGATGTTTATCACAAGTTGCTGGACGCTATCGCCGAGCACAAGCTCAACGCCAACATCAGCCTGAAGCTGACGCAGATGGGGCTGGGTCTTTCGCCCGCGCTGGCCGAGAGCATTGCCGAGAATGTGGCGCAACACGCGAAGGCGACGGGCAGCTTTCTCCGCATCGACATGGAAGACTCGCCGCTGACATCGGTGACGATGGAGATTGTCGAACGGCTTCACGCGCAGCCGGAATTGCGCGGAGTGCTCGGAATCGTGATCCAGGCTTACCTCTTCCGCTCTCAGAAAGACATTGAGGGCCTGGTGGCCAATGGCATCCGGGTGCGGCTATGCAAGGGCGCCTACGATGAGCCCGCCACGGTGGCGTATCCGCGCAAGGCGGATGTGGACGCGAGCTACGTTCGCCTCAGCAAGATACTGTTGGACAGCGGAATCTATCATGGTTTCGCGACCCACGACCGAGCCATGATCGACGCGGTCAAGAGCTACGCCAAGGAGCGCGGAATCGACCCCAGCCGTTTCGAGTTTCAGATGCTGTTCGGCGTGCGCCGCGATTTGCAGCGCCAACTCGTCCAGGAGGGCTACAACGTGCGCGTGTATGTTCCCTTCGGCCACGATTGGTATCCATACAATATGCGCCGGCTGGCCGAGCGGCCGGCGAACGTGCTGTTCCTGGCCAAGAACTTCTTCCGTTTCTAGAACGGAGCCGATTAAGATTCGAGGTTTCCCACCCATTCCGCAAAAGACGCGGAATGGATGGGGCACCCAGCTATTTCTGGTCAAGAACTTTTTCCGTTTCTAGAACCGCCGGCGGTGGTTTTGAAGGGGCGCGGATGAATCCGCGCCCCTTCAATTCTCGGCGTCAGACGGCCTCGACGGAATCGATTTTTCTGGCGATTTCGGAGGACAGAGTTTCGACCGAGGAATGGAAGAGTCTGCGCTCCCGCGCGGGCAGTTCGTCCAGCAGGTCGGAATACGGCGTGAGTTCGCAACCAGGAAACGCGGGGCAGCCAGCTGCGTCGGCTATGCGGCAGCTAACATTGATCAGGTCGATCATGCCCCAGGAGCCCGCGTTCTGCCGCGGCGCATGATGCTTGGAGACAATGGGTTCAAACTCCGCGGGCATCTTCCATTCCTCGATCAGTTGCCGGCCGGCCTCGCAATGGTCCCACCCGAAAAGCTCCCGCTCGGCATCGAGGATGCTGGCGGGAGAACCTGTGTGAGCCTCCAGCAGGAGACCGTACTCTTTAGGCCGGATTACGGCCAGCGCCAATCGCCCGATGTCGTGCATGACGCCCGAAGTGAACGCCACATCCCGGTCGAGAAAGCCCACCGAAGCCAGTTGGTCGGCAATCAGTGCACAGGCCAGATTGTGACGCCAGATGGCCCTCATGCAAGGTTGGTTCAGCGATTTGCCCATGTATGCGCGCACGCCTACGGTGAGGCAAAGCCCCTGCAAATTATTGGCGCCCAGCACTGCAATGGCCTGCAGAACGCTGCTGGCGGGGAAGCGCGGAGCATAGAGCAGCGAATTCGCGATGGTAAGAACTTCGCTGGCAAAGGCCGGATCAGAGGAGATGAGCCCGCTCAGCTCGTGCAGTTGCACGTTCTCCTTGTTGGCCAGTTGCAGAACCCGGAGCGCTACTTGAGGAAAAGGCGGAATACGAAGATGGGCCCAGGACGGAACATTCGTCTCGCCGTTTTGCCTCTCGTTCTGCAACATTGGAGTCTCCCTTCGACCGGACAATTTGCGCGGGTCGCAAGATTTTCTTCTGAGGCCGAACGCGGCGAATGACGCATCGCGCGCGGCAGAGGAAATGCCTTGTAATAGTCTCTTCGGCGCGGAGAGATATTCCTTGAATGTGTCTGTGTTGATGAGAGAGGGCTAATGATTGCGCCTGTTTCAGGCGCGAAAACATTGCCGAAGCGGAGCATGTGCGATCATGCCGCCGCTAAGGTCAGTCTGCTGTCTGCTTGCGGGAGCAGTTTCCGTTGCGCGAGAAAATTCTATTGCACCGTCCAGGTTTTTCCATCCGCGCTCACCCAGGTCGAGCCGTTGATGTTGGTCAACTGAAACACAGCGCCGCTTAAGCCGGATTGCACGCGCACCTTGATGGCAAGTCCTGTCCATTGCCGCGCGACCGGTTGCCAATGTTTGCCAGCGTCTTCACTGAGAAAGAGCGCGCCGGCCAGGTCGATTGCCAGAGCGCGCTGCTGGGTGGTCGCGGTTGAGATTGCCGCCAGGCCGCTGGGCAGTTTTGGCGGATTTGTGCCGTGCGAGCCGGCCGATCCGGCTTTCGCTTCTTGTGTTCCAATGCCAAAGCTGGCAGCCGGCATCGACCTGTTTGATACCGGGGCAAAGGATGGTACGCTTCGGTTGGCCGAGGCGCGGTCCATCGCAGTCTTCATGCTCTCTGGCGAGGCCTGCGTAGTGTTTGCGCTGGCCGCTATTGCGCCGGTTGCCCGCTGCCGCTGCAGCCACGCATCCACGGCTGGCTCCGGATTGAATTGCGCCGGAGATTGCTGTCGCGTCCGCATTTGCACAGTCCCGACTGAGGGTGACGGAGCAGCATAGTTTTCTTTAGTTGCGTGCGCTAAAGAAGGGGCAGTTTGCAGCGCGAACTCCTGCGGCGGCCGGCGAGGCGCAGTAAATGGTGTACCTCCGGCAGCGGAGTTTGTTGCGACTACGGGCGCAGGCTTGAGTGCTGCACCCGCGCTTGCCTGTTCCAGCGACGCGGGCGCGGCCTGCTCACTTTGCGGCGCGATCTTTGCCATCTCCGGCGCAGGCGCGGTGAGCCTTGGATAAAAAGTGACCGCCAGCGCCAGCGCAGCCGCCAACGCCGCGGCGGGAACCCAGACAAAACGCCAGCTCCTGTACCATCTTCCCGACGGCGCCGCGGATAGGGTTTCCAGAGCCTCCGCTTCCGCTGCCTTCTGTGCCAGGTAGATCACCTCGCGGCAGCGGCTGCACTGTGTCATGTGAGCGAGAATCTGCTCCCGCTCCGCCGCGCCAAGCGCCTCTTCGGCAAAGGCGCTTAGGCTGTCGGCGTCGGGATGAAGATCGAGTTGGAGATTTGAATTCACAGTGCAGCCTTCTCTTGGAACGCGTCAGGTAGTGAAATTTGCAATATTTTCTTTAGATTCAGATCAAGATCGCGCGGATCGGCTCCCAGCATCTCTTGAACGGCTCGTTTGTTCAACCCATACCCCAGTAGACTTTTGACGATCTGCTTTCTGATGCCGTCCACCAGCCGGCGCAGCTTGCGGCTGACCGTCGCCTCGTGGACATGAAGCATGGGGGCAATCTCCAACAAGGTTCGCCCGTCGATATAGTAGGCGGCCAACAGAAACCGCTCCACCGTTTCTATCCTCTCCAGCGTCTCTACGACGGCTTTGGCCAGCAGCAGCAATTCGGCAGGAAGTTTCTGCGGCCTGGGGTTAGCGGCTGAGGGTTCATGGCCTTCCGCTAAATTGTCGAGCGGAAGCTCGCGGCGAGTGCGCCGGTGATGGTCCACATGGCGTTGCGCAAGCGTGGTGCGGAGCCAGCCCCTCAGCGAGCCTTTTCCTTTGTAGGAATCCAGCGGGCTGCGCCGGACGCCGTCGCGAGCCGTCAGGCCGTAAAGCTCCGCATAGAGCTGATCGGCCAATTCGCGGCCCAGAGTCTCGCTGCCGGCGATAGCGATAGCGGCGCGAAACAGCGGCTGGCGGTACGCGGCAATGAAGTGTTCCCATGCGCCTTCGTGGCCGCTCGCACAGGCTTTTGCCAGCACCAGGTCAGCGAGCCGCAAGCCGCGAAAAAAAGCCGCCTGTTGCTTTCGTGAAGCGGTTGCTCCGGGTTCCAGGCCGTAATTCCGCGCCGTTCCAACGCGATACAGAATTCGGTTGAAATTCTGCTGATCAAGGCCATAGGCAGCCGCGCCGGCTTCGCGCCACAGCTCCTTGAGCAGCGGACTCGATGGCACAAGAAGCTGGCTCGACTCAGGCGCAGAGGCGATGTCTTCGACGTGCTGGGAAGGCGTAATCCCCACGCCACAAAGATACGCCCAAACGGCCGTTCAAAAACCGTCCGCGAAAAAAATTGCAAGAAACCAGGTTACTTGCGTTCTCAGTTCACAGGCCGGCGATCTTTCCCGGCGGAGGAGCGCGATGAAGAATCTGGGCAGATTGGGGCTGGCAAGCGTGTTGCTGCTAGTGCTTACGGCGTTTGTCGAGCAGAGTGGAGTGAAGGCGGCAGGCGGGCTGCAAGAGACGGCGAATGGTTCTTACCGGGTGCTGGCCCCCATCGAGAGCGGCAATCTGCTCCTGTTTCCGGTGGTCCGGGCCAACGGCAAGACGGTCGCCGCAACGCCGTTTCTTACTCTCGACGAAGGGATCAAGAGCGGCCAGGTGGAAGTAACCGAGGCTGGCCGCGTGCGGGGACTGGTGCGGCGGCGGGGAACCGTCGATCAGGACGGCCGTTTTCGCCCAGTTCCGCAGCCGGACGGAAATCGCTATCGCGGAGACGAAGTGAACACGCTGGTGCTGGTGAACAACTCCGGTAAGCCTCTGCTGCTGCTGGCTGGCGAAATTGTCACCGGAGGCAAGCAGGACCGCGTCATCGCCAAAGACCGCATAGTCCCGCCGGGTGGCGAGCCCATCGATCTCGGAGTTTTCTGCATCGAGCCGGGCCGCTGGACCGCGAGTTCGGAAACCTTTGGCGCGGCGGCCAAAATGCCCGCCCACAGCTTCATGGTGCAGCCCACCGTGCGCGAGAAAGCGATGGTCGCGCAAGACCAGCAGCAGGTGTGGGATTCGGTGAGGGGAAGCATCTCGCAAATGCAAGTCGCGGCTGCTCCATCTGGGAACGGGTCGATGGTCGGAGGGTTGGGGTCCGCGCGTTCGATGGGAACCACCAGCTACGCAAAGGTGATGGAGGACTCGACAGTCAGCGCCAAGGTGGATGAGGCCGCGGCTCAGGTGATGAAATCGCGGGACCAGGTGCTCGCACAGCTCCGCAAGGAAGGCGCCATCGGCGTTGTGGTGGCCGTGCGCGGCGAGATTGTGTGGGCCGACCTGTTTGCCGACACCGATCTGCTCAGCCGCTATTGGACCAAGCTGGTGCGCTCCTATGCGGCCGAAAGCCTGACGGAGGGCGAGAGCCATGCCGTGCCCACCGAGGCCGATGCGCAGCGTTTTCTGGACGCGCCGTCAGGAGGTACGGAAACCAGCGTTGGCGATGTGGGTGTTTATCGCTATCGCGAACTTCGCTCCGGCGGCACGGAGACCTTTGTGCTGGAATCGCTGCTGCCCGGAACCGGCTACGACGTGCATATCAGCAAGCTGCGGTTGAGAAATGCAGGAGTCCCGATAATGCCGCCGCGTCGCTATCACTCGGAAATTTATCGCTGACAAAGGCGAGGGCCATTCCGTTACAAATGCTCCGTGCCCCATCCTTGCGACTTATTCCTGTCGCAAGGGTGGGAAATCACAGAACTCAATATTGGAATGCGGGGATGCGCCTTATGCCTTTTGGCCCATGCGCGCCAGCCACGGAACCGCGATAAGAGTAAGCGCGAAGAGGAAGATGGAAGCGGCGATGAACTCCAATTGGCCGTGGCGCAGATCTTCAACGAGCAGCTTGACCGCAACCAACGCCAGCGTTGCGTAGGCGATGCGGGTCAGCTCGGCGCGGCGCCAGCGGGAGCCGCTGAAGGCCAGCGCAAAAGCTACTGCGCAAAGAATCAGCGTGCGAATGAAAGCAATGCGAGGAGCATCGGGAGCTGTGTTCGGGAAGACGAGGTGCAGCAGGCCCTCAACCAGCAACGCGGCCAGAGCGAATACGGCTAAGGCTGCCGTTGCCAGTCGAAAGAATTGTTGTTTCCAGTTTTCTTGCGTGCCGCGCATGTTGAGCGCAAAACAAACCACCGCGCAAGCCGAGATCACGAATACGCCCGCGCCGATCGTCGTAGGCGGAGTACCGGCCAAAGCGCTCAAGGCATACTCAAGCAGTCCCGATGCAATTGTTGCCGCGACAAGAAACGCGAGGCTATGAAACCTGAGCGTCAGCCCGCCGATTCGCGTGCTCAGCATGGCAGCCGCAATCGCAGCCAGGCCCAGACAGGCGGCCATCCAGAACGGCGGCAGGCAGAGCAGGCTTCCGGCCAAAAACAAGCTCGCTGCCCACGTGGCAAAGACGCGGAAGTTGCGGCCGTCAGCTTTATCGCGCAGCAGAATAAATGCCGCCGCGTAACATGCCGCTGAAAACAGCAGACAACCCACTCCCAAGACAATTGCACCGCTGGCCGGCTCGAAATAGAGCACGCTCGATGCAGCCAGCACAAACGCGACCATTGCCTGGCCGGTTTCAAAAATGGAAATCTTCTGTCCCAGCTGCGTAGTGCGGAAAACGACACTCACGCCATAGATCAGGAAGAGCAGGCATCCGGGCAAAATCAATCCGGCAGCACTGAGAGCCGGGTAATCCGTGCGTGCGCTCTGCGGACTGGCGTAGATGAAGATCAGCGCCCAGACGCCGGCATCCGCGGCCAGTGCTGCCACGGACCGCACGCTCCGCTGGTGGTTGCGTATGGCTGCGTGCTCGCTGACGAGCGCCATCAAAAGCAGAGCGGCGATGAAGGGAATCAGTTCATGCGTGGTGACCGCCAGGGCAAGCGCTGCAACCGTTGCGGTTACGTTGGCCACCCAGAAGACCGGCGTCTGATTCTTCTTCCACGCCAATGCGGTAGCTGCAATCACGAATATGCTCAGGATGGCCGCGGTTGCAGGCGCGGGCAATACCTTGAAGCGCAAGGTCAGTTCCCAGAGCATGGGAGCGAGAATCAGGGCTGATGTGCCCGCGTAGACGGTGCTCGAAAACCACTCTTCTTCACGGACACGCGCCGCAGCCACCAGCCACAGAAGCGCGTAGACGATGGCGACTGCGGCAATGGCTAGACGGGGCAGCGAACTGGATTCGGCCACGGCTCGCAGAAGATAAGCGCCGGCGATGCCCAGCATGGACTTGCCCAGCACGGAGAATGCGCCGCCGGCCTGCGCAAGGGAAAATCCCTCGCTGACCGCGACTGGCTCGGCTGGCCCCCGCATGACCGCAGAGGGCGCGTGTTCCAGAGTCCTGGAATCTTCGAGAGCCAGAACACGCCGCTCCAGGGCTTCCACCCGGTCCGCAAGCCGTTCGAGTGTGTCGGGAAGAACGTCCATAGCATCACCCGCGAACAGGGAGCCTTAATCTCCCGCGACGGACGCGGTTTTTTCAGGCCACGGCGGCAGCAGCTTTACCAATATCCACAGAAACAGCAGCGGCAGCAGCGCCAGCGCCAATGCAGCCAGGAAGCCCTCGCGCGTTACCAGTTCCATCTTGTAGGTGGTGTAGCCGAGAAAGCTCTTTGAGAACAACTGTCCTCCGATCACCACGTTCCAGCGCATGGCAAAGACGCCGATCAACGCGAGGCATCCAGAGAGGACGTACATATATTTGCGAACAATCTCCGGCAGCTTCACGACCTGCGTCACAAACAGCAGAATCAGCGGCACAAGCGTGCCCAGGCATATCTGGAGCACGATCTGCGAAAAGAAGAGCTTGGTATGAGCCATGAAATTCAGGCTGCGGAACGATTCGTCGGCTTCGTAGATGCGATGAATCAGGTCGAGCATCTCGAGGCTGAAGTCAATGATGAAGATGTAGAACAAATACATGGCCGTGGTATCGACGCAACGCATGTCAATCTTCTTGCCGCGCATCTTCGTCGTCGCCATGTAGATCAGCATCACGCCGGCGATGCCCGACACCATGGCCGAGAAGATGAAGACCACGGGAATCAGCGGCGACGACCACCAGGGATTGGCCTTGATGGAGCCGAAGATGAAACCGACGTAGCCGTGCAGCAGGAAGGCGGAAGGAATGCCGACGAGTGTAACAATCCAGCCCACACGCTCGTCGATGGCCAGCGAGCGCTCGCTGATGTTGCTGGAGCCGAGCGTCATCACCTTGTAGACAAGGCGCAGCAGGCCTTTGCTGGATTGCGACAGGTGCACGATATCGCGCCTATAGTCGAGCCAAATCTCCAGGACCAACACAGCCATCAGATACCAGAGATACACATAGCCGAACATGGCCATGGCCGAGGTGTCGTGCGGAGTGAAGTACATCTCCGGCGAGCGGAACGGGTGTCCCAGATGCAAAACCAGCGGCAGCGGCGCAACCAGCAGGAAGGCCAGGGCCGTCAGCAGCGCCAGCCGGTATGTGGGCTTGACCGCCTCCACACGGAAGACGCGCTCCAGCGACGCCAGGATGAATGCGCCCGCCACCAGTCCCGTGATGAACGGGTACAAAACGATCAGCACGCTCCAATAGAGTGTGATTTCGTTGGGATACATGTAGCCTTCAACACCGCTCATAACGCCTCACTCATTCAGCTATTTGTCGGTTACCGCACCGAACCATCGAGATCGTTGTAGAAGGCCTTCGCGCCGGTGGCCATCTGCGGCTTCAACACCTGCACATTGTGCGTCTTCAAGAACGCGTGAATTGGGTCGTTCGGATTCTTCAAATCGGCTAGTTGGCGCGATCCGGTGGGGCAGGCCTCGCAGCAGGCAGTCGTCAGCCCTTTCGTAATCCGGTGGTAGCAGAGCGTGCACTTGTCGGCGACATGCTTCTCCGGATGAACGTAGCGGCAGCCGTAAGGGCAAGCCTGCACGCAATACGCGCAGCCCAGACAGTATTTCTGGTCGATCAGCACAACGCCGTCCGGGCTGATGAAAGTGGCGCCCACCGGGCAAACCTGCGTGCATGGAGAATCCGCGCAGTGGTTACACATCTTGGGAACAAAGAAATACTTTTCCGCATCCTCCGCGACGGCCGGAAAGCCTTCTTTGCCTCCGTCGGGCGAGATGACCGTGGGATTTTCAAGATGCAGATCGTCGACGTGGTAGCGCTCGACCCAGGTGCGGAAGTGGCCATCCGGCACGTCGTTCTCTGTCTGGCAGGCCCGCACGCAATTGCCGCAGCCGATGCACTTGGAGATGTCGATCAACATACCCCACCAGTGGTCGCTCATCTTGTAGTTGGGCGAGGCCTCTGGAGTACCGGCCAGCACGGATTCCCAAGCGACCGCCGCTGCCGGCAACAGAATCAGCATTTTGCGTCTGGATATATTCACTTCGCACCTCCTGCAGCCGCTGCCGGAGCATCCATCGCCGGACTGTGCGGATTGTGGCATGTCTCGCAAGGCAATCCCTGAGAATGCTCAGCCGGATCAACCTGCGGAAAGCCCTTGGGCTTGGCTGCGCTGGCTGTGTGACAGCGGGCGCAGAGCACGGACGTGTCCGGCAGAACCGGCTTGACCGCTGAAGGGTCGTTGGCGTGGCTTGCTAACGCGCCATGGCAGGCCTCGCAGTTCACATGCGCGTGCTTGCCAGTATTCTTCTTGGCCACTACATCTGTGTGGCAGTCTTCGCAGGCCTGGTGACCGGCAAACTTCACCTGAAGCTGCGCAATTTCGCCAATTGATGCCCCGCGATAGTGCCCATACTGCCCAAAGCTTTTTGGCACGTAATAGTGGCGCACCACCAGAAAGATCAGGAAGGCGAGGACGAAAAGCCCCGCAAACCGGAAAAGATGCCTTGCATCCTTGAATGCACTCATCAAATTCTCTCCATTACGCCGCTGCCGGGGGCTTGCGCGGCTCCAAGCCAGTGTGACTGGGAACACATCCTGCAAGTTTGAACGTATAGGAGGTTGCAATAAGACTGTATGTGAGCAAAATCACACTTCGATTGCGGGCAGATCGCTCGCGAGGTGCAGAATACGTTTCTGTTTTGAAGAGGATTCTGTGCAGACTTTCGCAAAACGTGCCAAATAGCAGCTGGAGAAGTCGGAAAAGCTTGCGAGACATGAAGCCGTAGAGAGCCTTCGCGCTCTACATGGACTTCCTTTCCCGCACTGCTCGAACAAAGAGCGGCGCTACTACCTGCAGCATTTCGAGAACCTTAGTTCGGGATTGCCCGATGGCGCTCGCCTGGTTGTCGAGCTTTTCCAGCAATGCCCAGGGATTCAAATGGTATTGATGCAAGAGGAACTCATCGGGCGGTTGAACCAAAAGATGGTATGGCTCCAGCATATTTTTCGGGAAATCTCTCAAGTTGCTGGTAACAATGACATCTGCCTTAGCGAGGATCGCTGCAGCGAGCACATGCCTGTCATATGGGTCCGGGATACTCGGCATTGCTGCCAGTAGATCCGCAGGGACGGGAATGACCGCTTCTGGGAACGCCTCTTGCATCTTGCTGAGGCGGCGATCCGCCTGCGCCTCTGTTCGGCCAATCTTGAGGAGAGTCCGGCGAAGTTCGGCAACCGTTTCTTCACTCCAGTGCGCACAATAGAGGGCGGGTTCTTCTGCGCAGCGGAGCAGAGTATCGCAGAGCGGCATGGGAGCCAAAACACATGTGTCAAATACTGCTGAGTATTCATTATCAGGTGTCAAAATCAATGCTCTATCCTCTTGCTCAAAACGCTAAGACTAAATATCTTGCGGGAGAAAGCACTTTGCCTTCCCCCGGCAGGCTCAAAACTTCCCAGCTTCACCTTGCCCGGCCATCGGGATTTGATCGTAAATGCCTTCTTCGTACTCGGCACGAGCTAGATCGTCCAAGGTCTTGCGGCGCGCTGAATCCCTCCTCCCTTTGTAGGCCAAAACATCGCGAGCATAGATGCGCCTGTGTGTTCCGACCATGTGGTAAGGAATCTGATGTTGATCGAGCAATCCGATCAGAAATTGCCTGGAAACAGCGAGAAGCCTTGCGGATTCTACGGTTGTCAACTCGGCTTCATTCTGCAGCAGAGTGACGGACTTGCCCGCCTTCAGGTCGCCCAGCAGCCGGCAAAGAAAGGAGTAAAGATTGGGCGGGAGAGATTGCGCCCTTCCGTCCGGGCCCACCAACTTGGCCTCTCCTCTGCGCAGTTCCTTGTAGAGTGCCTGGACTTCGCGCTGGTCCTGTTCTGTGATCGGAACGCAGGATACCTCCTCTTGGCTTGCCATGGTCGTCTCCTTTGAATCTCCGCAGTTGGCCATATCTGCTATAACTGCTTTATCTACTATATCGCATTTATTCACTACATTTGTCGATGCATTCTGAGAATTTTTCCTCGAGCTTACCAAAATGGAATCTTCGCGCAGGGTCGTCGAAAGGCGGCAGCACCTCCTTGATACGATGGGTGTTTGGGAGCGCAAAAATGGCAAGAGTTCTAGACGGCGCGGCGATTGCCGCCACCATCAAGCAGGAAGTGGCGGAAGATGTGCGTGCGCTGGTCGAGCGCGGCGTCCGGCCGGGGCTGGCGGCAGTGCTGGTGGGCAATGTGGCCGCCTCGGAGATCTACGTCAGCAACAAAGTGAAAGTCTGCGGCGAGGTCGGCATTTACAGCG
>Ga0302320_10002841_pt1 | contig 40514 bp, 33 predicted proteins | sample Bog_T0_3_FD_202130 | JGI IMG/M metagenome (GOLD analysis project Ga0302320, IMG submission 202130) | Peat permafrost microbial communities from Stordalen Mire near Abisko, Sweden - Bog_T0_3 | ecosystem: Environmental > Terrestrial > Soil > Wetlands > Peat | place: Sweden: Abisko, Stordalen Mire... | reverse complement strand
TAGAATCGTTCAAGCGAAAGCCTTTCTAGGTGCCTCAAACACTGTCTAGTCAACATGTTTGTAGCATAGATGGCTTTCGCTACTTCGGATTTCATGAATTATCCGGGCTAGAGGGTCTTGCGAACGCCTAGACTTCCACCGCGACGGGCGAGCGCTTCCACGCGTAAAGCGGGAACGTGTTCGCCATCTCGGCAACCTCTCTGCGGATCTTCTCCAGAGCCGCATCGTCGTTGCGCAGGTCAAGAGCCTTGGTGATCCATCCGCCGATCTGGCGCATCTCGGCTTCCTTCATTCCCCGAGTCGTGAGAGCGGGTGTCCCTATGCGGATGCCGGAGGGCTTGAGGGGTGGGTTGACGTCGTAGGGAATCGAATTCTTATTGACCGTGATGCCTGCCTTGCCCAACGCGAGTTCAGCTTCGGAACCGAGGATGCCTTTCTCGAAGACGTCGACCAGCATGAGGTGATTGTCTGTGCCGCCGGAGATGATGCGGAATCCGGCCTCCTGTAAGGAGGCGGCCAGCACTTTGGCATTCGCCACCGTTTGCGCGGCATAGGTCTTGAACTCAGGGCACAGAGCTTCGCCAAAAGCCACGGCCTTGGCGGCGACGATGTGCATCAACGGGCCGCCTTGCTGTCCTGGGAAGACAGCCTTATCCACGGCGGCTGCGAGTTCCTGACCACACAGAATCAGGCCGGAGCGCGGTCCGCGCAGGGTCTTGTGCGTGGTGGTGGTTGTGATGTGCGCATGCGGCACAGGCGAGGGGTGAACGCCGCCGGCAACCAAGCCTGCGATGTGCGCCATGTCGAAGATATACACGGCGCCCACCTTGTCAGCGATCTGGCGCATGCGCGCGAAGTCCCAGAGTCGTGGATAGGCGCTGCCGCCGCCAATGAGGACTTTCGGTTTCTCGCGGGTGGCGATGGCTTCCAGCTCGTCGTAGTCGATGAGCTCTGTGTCTTTGCGCACCTGGTAAAACGTGGGCCGGTAGAGCTTGCCGCTGAAACTGAGCCGGTGGCCGTGGGTGAGGTGGCCACCGTGCGAGAGATCGAGCCCGAGAATGGTGTCGCCAGCCTGCAACACGGCCGCATAAGCCGACGCATTCGCCTGCGATCCGGAGTGCGGCTGCACGTTCACGTGCTCGCTGCCGAAAAGCTGCTTGGCCCGGTCCCGCGCCAGGTTCTCCACCACGTCGGCATATTCGCAACCGCCGTAGTAGCGTCGCCCCGGATAACCCTCTGCGTACTTATTCGTGAAGATGGAGCCGGCCGCCTCCAGCACGGCTTCGGAGACAAAATTCTCGCTGGCGATCATCTCCAGCCCCTCATGCTGGCGGAGCGTTTCATGGTCAAGGGCGGCAGCGATGTCGGGGTCGGCCTGGGCAAGTGTGAGAGGCATGCGGTCGGTCATAGAAGAATTCTAGCCTTCTTCGGGGCGATTTCGGCACGCCAATTTAAAAGGCTTGCGACAGCCCACCAACGGCGGCCGTCCCATTGCTCGTCGATGCTTGTGACGGCCGCGTTGTCACGACGATTCGTGTGCCGCGTCACAGAACATTGATTCCAAAGTTTTTAACGTGTCGCTTGGGCGCGGATTTGGATGAGTCTTGTCCAGATTTGGGGCCTCTCGGTTTCGATGCGGCTGGGTACGCTGGAATCGACGAGAAAACTGGTTCACGGCAAAATTGGACTGAAATTGTCCAATTCAACGATTGCAAGACTGCTTCTCTTTTCAACCATCCCTGCCGCTCCTACCGGCTGGACACAGCGCAACCATCCGGAGCCTTGCTGACAGGAATGTACGCGCCCCTGGCTGAAGCCAAGCGGCCTTCAAGCCACGCGCATTGGGGCTGCACAGTGCACATCGCAGGCGCCCGCCGGGTCACTGAACAAGAGGACGGCCGACCTGACCCATTTCATGAACCCGAACCGAAGTTAGGAGATGCAATACGATGCTTCCATTTTTCAGTCTTCATCACGAGTTGGTTCAGCGCAGGAGCTTGTCAGCGCCTGTCTTGTTATTCACATTGCTTTTCGCGATCCACGCTGCGAATGCTCAGAGCCTTGGCTGGGAAGGCCCAACCGGGGTGTTTGTCACTCCGCTCGCCTCCACTGCCGCCTCGCCCGCCAACGGCGCCGGAAAAGCCGTGGTTGCCTTCCATTTTCTCAACGGTGGCCCGGTCATTGGGAACTTCAGCACCCTTTCGGTCACCGAATGTGTGGCCGGCCGCTTGGAGTTCGGCTATACCGGCGAATTCCATGGCGGAGGGTCCGACCACGTGAACGCGGTGAATTTGAGCCCGCTGTGGACCGGGGAAATCAATATCCTCCATGCCAAGGTGAATCTGATTCCAGAGAATGCCGGGAAGACAAAATGGGTTCCCGCGATCTCCGTGGGCGCAATTGGCCGATTCACCGACAACAATGTGGGCGACGGCGTGAACTCCGGCGCATTGCATTCCGCTCTGAGCATCACCTCCGGTGTGCAATCCACCAAGAATGCTGACTTCTACTTAGTTGGCACCAAGGTTGTTACGCAGATCACCAAGAAGGTTCCCTGGCTGTTCAGCGCCGGGTTACGGGGAACCAACGCGTCGCTGTGGGGACTGGGCGGCAATGCTCCGGATATGACGATGCGCGGATTTGGCGCCCTGGCCTGGGTGTTTACCGGCCCCGGGAAGAGCACGATCATTCTTGGCTCCGAAATCGCGCAACAGCCGAAGAATTTGCTGGTGACGTTGAACAGCGGCGCCCGGGCAGGCGTCTTTGACATTCCCACCTCGGAGGTCTACGCCGTGCGCGTCGTGCCCTCGCCCAAGTGCAAGCTGAACGCCGACTTCGGCGTACTGCAGGCAGCCGGCAACATTGGCAGCTCTCCCACCTTGCCGTCGGTCCCTGTGAACTTGAGTGCCCGGGCGCGTATCGCCTTCGCCTTGTCGTACGGCTTTTAGAACATCTTTGCTTTGACTGTAGACTTCCGTGTCCCATCCATTCCGCTTTTCTCTGCGGAATGGGTGGGAGATCAATAGAGTCCGGGTCGACGCAATCTCCAATCATGCTTTGGCGGGATACTGCCTCGCGAGCATTGACTGTTTCCACGCTGTGTCCCGTGCCATGCCGGCTGGTTTGCTATCGTTTGGGAAGAGCGGAGGTACGTACGCGTGAGCCAACATGGATGGCAGTGGGGCCTGATTCTGCTGCTTGCAGGCTCTCCTGTCTTTGCGCAGAGCGGGGCGGTGGATCCAGGGGTTCAGGCCAAGGCGGATGCGGGAGACATTCAAGCGCAGGTCATTGTTGGCGAGAGAATCTTAGCGGGAACCGGTGCTCCGCGCGATTCCCGCGAGTTAGCTGCCGACTACAGCCAAGCGGCTGGGTGGTTTCGCAAAGCCGCCGAAAAGGGGAATGTGGAGGCGGAGGTTCACCTCGCCGATCTTTACCGCGACGGCCGCGGCGTCACGCGCGATATGACCCAGGCCATCACATGGTATCGGAAGGCCGCGGAGACGGGCGATGCCGGTGCGCAGGGCACGCTGGGCATTCTCTATTCGGTGGGCATGGGCGTTTCGCGCGACGATGTGGAAGCCTATTATTGGCTCAGCCTGGCCGCCGATGCAAAGAGTCCCAACCAGGCGAAGCGGATCGCCAATCGGCAGAGCGCGGGCGAGCACATCACCACCGACCAACAGGCTGCCGTTCAAGATCGCGTAGCTGGCTGGAAGGCCGCGCATCCTCGGACAAGACCATAAGATTGCTGACTGTCCCCGGCGCGGCCGCTTATCCTGGACAGAATGCGAAGCGAGCTTGCCTTCTTGAAACAATGGATTCGCGCACTCTTGTTTTGTTTCGTTGCATCCGCATTCATCGCAGTCGCCGGTCACAGCCAGACTTCCGTGGTGACACTCACGCCAGCTTTGGTTGAGGCTGGTTCGCCGGAGTTGATCCGCGTGGATGCACCGGTGGATGCAAACCTGAGCGGCGAATGGATGGGGCACAAGCTTGCGTTTTTTCGGGGCGGCAGGGCTTGGTTTGCGCTCGCCGGCGTGGACGTGGAGGGGGCCGCTGGTCCTTCTTCATTGAAGATCGAAGAGCAGCGTGGGGATGGCAGTTCTTGGGATCTGTCGCAAACCATCGAGATTCACGCGGCGCACTACCGCACCGGGTCTTTGAGCGTCCAGCCCAAGTTCGTGGAGCCGAGCCCGGAAGCGCTCAAGCAGATCCAGGCAGAAGCGCAGCTGAAGGCCAAGGTCTTCGCTGCAAGCACTGCCGAGCCGTTGTGGACAGGAAGTTTTCACTCTCCGGTAACTGCCGCGGCCACGGATAGCTTCGGAACCCGGCGTATGTTCAACGGCAAGCTAGCCAGCGTCCACAAGGGTATGGACTACCGCGCGTCCGTGGGCACGCCGGTGCGGGCCGCCAACAAGGGCGTGGTGGTGCTGGCGCGGCCTCTTTATTACGAGGGAAACTGCGTGGTCATCGACCATGGCATGGGCCTATTCACCATTTCCATGCATTTCAGCCGCATCGATGTGAAGGAAGGGCAACCGGTGCAAACCGGCGAGCTACTGGGCCTGAGCGGCGCAACAGGGCGCGTGACGGGACCGCATCTGCATTGGGCCGTCCGTTGGCAGGACGCATATCTCGATCCGGCCAAGCTGTTGCGATTGGACTTGAGTCATGTCCGGTAGGAGGGTGGCTCAGCGGGAGACGGCTTCTTCTTCCACTGCGGGAGTCGAGCTTCCCACCTCAGGCAGCGCGATGGCCGCGGCCTTCTCCGCGCGCAAAGCTTTGAAGGCCCGGTAGACAAACCAGCCCAGGTACCATCCATCGATGTATTTGTAAGGCGTCTCACCGGTGGTGTAGTGGCCGCAGGGCAAAACGCGCGGCTCAAAGTCGAGGCCGTAGTGCTTGAACGCCTCCACCACTTGCAGGGAATATTCCCGGGGAAAGGTGAGGTCGTAGTCGGCATAGACAAGCAGGACCTTCTTGCTCGGACCGCCCGCTTCAGTAGAGGCAAAGCGCTCGTAGTAGCTGCAAGGGCTGACCGCGGCCCAGAAGGCCCGGACGCGGTCCTGGGTCAGGCCGGCTTCTTCCAGCGCTTGCTTCACGTGGCGGGTGCTCTGACCGGCCCACGTTACATCTCCGAACGCAGTGGAGGCATGATTGAAGGCATTCACGCGGATGCGCTTGTCGAAGGTGCTGGCCAGGAACGAGTAGCAGGAGCCCAGGCTGGTGCCCAGTACACCGAAATGAACGTAGCCCTGCTCTTCCAGCCAATCCAGGCAGCAGCGGATGTCGACAACGGCCTGGCGGCACGCATGCAGGGTGCGGCCAATGTTGGCGCTGACCGAATAGTCAGATCGCTCCAGCTCTGCCGGGCGGCGAATGTCGTGGTACGGCATGGAGAGGCGCAAGGCCGAGACACCCATGCGATTGAAGAGGGTGCACAGGGCGTTGTGGCTCAAGCCATCGGAGTTCCACTGCGGCAATACGATGATGGCCTGCTTGGGCCGCTTGGGATCTTTGTGCTCCGGCGCGGGATACCAGCGCGCATTGACCTGGTCATTTTCCGGATAGGGCGAGCTCTCGGGCGAAGTGAAGCGCAGAAACTGCGCGGGCGCGAGCGTGCCGTCGAGCGCTTGCTGCTTGATGGCCGCATCCTGGCTCAGCGTCTCCGGGCGCACATTGGTGGGGTAGAGCTGGGGATGGCGCTCTTCGAGGCGAAAATCGGTGGGGCGCTCATAGCCGAAGAACTTGTCGCCATGGCGGATAAGCAACTCGTTGATGCGCACCATGGCTGCTTCGGCAGCGACCGGATCGTTGGCTACGGCAGGAGAGGGGATGGCCGCGTCGAAACCATGGGTTTCAAGAAAGGGCTGAATCCATTCAAAGCCCCACTCCAAAGGCCGCACCACGCGATTTTCATCGCGTGTTGTGAGGCGGGTTTCCCACTCGTACATCCAGCGTGCGTATCGCTTCTTGAACATGCCGTCTGCTCAAGTTTAACAGTGCGGCAGGCTGGTTTTGACCCACCCATGCCAGAGGAGTGGCGCAGGTCACATCTTGTTTGCATTACGCAGACGGGATGCGCTGGCCCTTGATGACCCACACAAGGCTGAGCAGCGTGATGGAAACGATGATTCCGAAAGAAGCGACGCAGTAGAGGCAATAGACCTGCAGCACATATTTCTCGACATAGGTGAGATAGAGCGAGAAACCGAGAGCACCAAGCGCAAAGACGAAGAGCGTTCGACGGCGCCGGGCGAGCGCCAGGCCCCCCAGCAACAGGTAGCCGGCAATGCCGATGGCTGCAACCGGAATATGCAGCACTTCCGCAAACGGACTATGGTTCACAATGCCGCAGTCCCACTTGGCGTTGATGTCGCACGGCTCGGTGTCTGTAGAGTAGTGGACCTGGAGAGCCAGCGCGGAAACCACGATGCCGGCAACGGCAAGGAAGGCGATGAGGTAGCGCATCACCCTGATGCTAGCAGACGCTCGTTTGAAGAGGGTGCGGCCTGCCTTTCATGCGACGGGTACGATAGACAGATGGAGCAGCTTCTCGGCAATGGCGGACGTGTGGCGTTCTTCGGTGGCAGCTTCGACCCGCCCCATCAGGGTCATCTCGCCGTGGCCCGTGCCGCGAAGGCCGCATTGTGTCTGGATGAAGTGCTGTTTGCGCCGGTCGGTGCCCAGCCGTTGAAGCCCAACGGGTCGACGGCAGGCTTCGCGGACCGGTTGGAGATGACCCGCTTAGCCATTGGGGATGAGCCGGGTTTTGGCTTGTCAGGGATTGACGCACCCAAGCCGAACGGCGCGCCCAACTACACCATCGACGCGCTGCTGCTTCTGCGGGATCAGCTGCGTGACGGAGCAACGCTCTTCTGCTTGATGGGGGCAGACTCGTTTTTTGGCTTGCGGCATTGGCATCGCGGGGCGGAGATTCCCTTCGTATCTCCCTTGATTGTGGCTGCGCGGCCGGGCCAGCCCCTGGACGACGTGAAGGCTGCTCTTCCTGAGGGTACGCGTCTGGAGGTATCTGCGCTTTCAAAGAGAGCCGATGCGGCTGAGCATGGAGCATGCGGCAAGCTGCGGACCTTCTTGATTCGTAACGTGCGCGGACAGGCAAGTCCGTTTTTTCTTTTGCCGGAACTCCACGTCGATATCAGCGCTTCCGCGATCCGCGAGGCAGTTCGGGACAAGCAGGGCGTTGCTGCCCGTCCGCTCCGGGAAGAAGCAGAAGAAACCGCACTGGTTTCGCCGGCTGTAATGCGCTACATCCGCGCGCATAAACTCTACGAATAGCAGCGCAATAGGCCGGAAAACTTGCCCACGCCCCCGCGACCGACTACGATCAAGGATGGAGAGCAACGTTTTCGAATGACAACAACCGAAGCCCAGAAGCAAACCCGCATCCTGGTTCAAGCCGCCGCACAAGCCTGTGAAGAAAAAAAGGGCGAGGACATCCGCATTCTGGAACTCGATCCCATCGATGCCGGGCTGTCCGACTTCTTCCTCATCGCTTCCGCCACAAACGATCGCCAGGCGATCGCGATCGCCGACGAGATTGAGCATAGGCTGAAGAAGGAGTTCGGCGTATTCCCGAACTCGGTGGAAGGCCGCCGCAAGGGTGACTGGATCCTCCTCGACTATGTGGACTTTGTCGCACACATCTTCCTTACCGAGCGGCGCGCTTTTTACGACATTGAGCGCCTGCGTAAGTCGGCCCGGCCGTTGACACCGGCCGAGTTTGACGCGGAGTTGACGTCGGCTTTGGCGGCCAAGACGATAGCCGCGAGAAGCAAGGCCAAGCCTGCCGCCGCCAAGAAGAAGGCAGCGAAGAAGGTCGTGGCCGGCGTTAAGAGCACAGCCAGCAGCAAGGCTCCAGCAAAGCCAATTGGCGCGAGGAAAAGGGCGGCGAGCAAGGCTTAGGCTGCCGCAGCAATCTTCTGTCCGTTGGGAGCACCGGATTGGAATAATCTACGGTCAAGTAAGAAAGGCGCCCAGTGGGCGCCTTTCTTGTTGACCGTGCGAAACACAGCCTTTGGTTAGAAGGTGAAGTTGCCGTGAACAACCAGCAAGCGCTGCGTAACAGCCGCACCTTGGAAGGACCCATAAGGGCTCGTGGGAGGAGCCACGGCACTGGAGATCTGTCCAAAGTTAGACAGCCCGACATTGCCGTTCGGCGGAGCAAAGTTAACGTGGTTGAAGACGTTGTAGGCACTTGCACCCAGCGAGAAAGCGAGACTTTCCTTCTTGATGATGTGCTTGAGCAGCGAGAGGTCAGTGTCAGTGTAGTGCGGACCCTCGAGGGCGTTGCGGCGCACTGTTCCAAGATCTGACTGATTCGTGTTGAACTGCGCAATGTTCAGGCAGGAGTTTCCAATTCCGCAAGTGTGCGGGTTGGAGGGAGCCAGGTTCTGCAGTTGAGAGACGGTCACGCCGGAAGCGAGGTCAGGCATCAGAACCGTCCCCAGATTGGTGTTGCTGGCAATCAGATTCGAATTGTTGAGGTTGAACGGCTCGCCCGAACGGTAGTAGGTTTTGGCGCTTACCACCCATCCGCCGGCAAGGTTGTTGAGTATGGGGTTGGAAGACTTGAACGGCTCGTCATACACCACATCCCCTACAAGGTTATTGCGGATGTCGTAGTCAGAATTGGAGTAGTTCAGGTTCTGGGTTCCGAGGCTCGGGGTCAGCTGGTTGGTGATAGAGCCACCATTGAAGTATTCGCCTTCACCGCCGTTGGAAACCAGATCCAACGAGTGGCTGTAGGTGTAGCTAAGCTGGCCGGCCAAGCCATGACCGTTGTGCTTGTAGGTGACCATGCCTCCGTTGTAGTTGGAATGGCCATTGTTCGTGTAAGCCGTGACGCGGGCGAAGCGCGGATCGGCCGGGGTGACGCTCAGGCCGAGGCTTCCCGCGGGACCCGGTCCCCACGTTCCAGTTGTGTTGCTATAGGCAAGGTCGCTGGCGTTCGCGTAGGGGTTTTCGAGGACACCGTCGTACCCAAAGTTGCCGGCGTAGGTCAGAATCAGCGCATCCGACCTGGTGAGTTGGCGCTGGAATTGAAGGCTGTACTCCACGTACTCAGGAACCTTGAAGGTTGACGGGAAGTATGCGCCGATTGCCGGGGGCGTGAAGGGTACCCCCGCGTTGGTCAAGGAGTTGTTGATGGCGGTGATGCCCTGGCCACCGTAAAAGCCGCTTTGGAGAGCGCTATTGGCTGCCGCTGCGTTGCTAGCCATGCTGCTGGGGCCGCTTGCGGCGATGTCGCCGGACAGGACTTCAACCCCGTTGTAGTTGGGGAAGTTCTGAATCACACCGTCAACGAAACCCGCCGGATAGAGATCAGAGAAGAAGCCTACACCGCCGCGAAGTTCATCCTTGTCATCGAACGAATAGTTGAAGCCGAAACGCGGTTGAAAGTTGATGCTCTGAACCTTGGGGAACGGATGCCAGTTTTGCGGATTGACCGGACCGCCATCAGCCGAATAGTAGGCGCCCGTTGCACCCGCATTGCTGGAAGGGAAGCTCCCTTCGTAGTTCGAGAAACATCCAGCATGGCAAAGAGGATTGCCCGTGCGATCGACGCGGAAGCCCATGGTGATCTTCAGTTTGGGCAGTGCCTGGAATTCATCTTGGACATAGGCTCCCAGGTTGTAGAGAGCCAGGTGGGCGGTGCTTGTTGCTGTGAAAGCCTTCAGGAAGACGCCGTTTGATGCGCCTCCGAGGTTTCCAGCCGCAATTCCCGACATGTCGAAGATGTAAGCGAACGGGAAGATTGTCTCGATCTGGCTGTCATAGTCCTCAACCAGATCGCGGCGGAAGTTCCCACCGATTTTGACGGTGTGCTTTCCAACGATCCAGTTAAAGTCATCTTCCAGCTGGTACTGAGTGACGTTGCGGCCCTGGGTCAGGTAATAGGGAACACCTTCCGCGCTCAGACCAGGAGAGGCATTGACGCCGCTTCCGTCGAAGCCCGCTTCAACGCCCAGAAGGAAGTCAATTGGAAGTGCCGCCGACGATGCGGCCACATCCTGCGGTCCAAAGTAGGCAGAGTACCAGTTCGCTGCTGCAACGAAAACGTTGGTTTTGGTCGGGCTGATCACGTAGCTGTCGTTAAACTGGCCTTCGTATTCAGGCTGGATGGATACCGCGCTGAAGAGCGGATTGATAAAGCTGGTGGACGTGGGCTGGGAGCCGCGGTCCATTTTGTACCGCCCATAGATCTTGTGCTTGTCGCTGATGTTCCAGTCGGCGCGGCCGGTGAAGAGCCATTCCTTGTTGACATTATTGGCTGCAGCGTTGGCAACGTTCACGCAGGGCGTGTCAACGCCGAAGGTTCCGCCGCCAGGGGCGGGTGTTCCGGCAAGGCCACCGTTCGCAGCCAGGCCGCAGCCGAGAGCGTTATTGCCATCTTGCTCTGGGCCCGGGCCGTTGGTCACCGGAGTGGCGGAGGAGTAAGACTTGGCGCTCTGGTAGCCGGCAAAGATCTGCCCGTAGAGACCGGTTGCGTCCGACGGAATCGTCGAATTGATATAAGACTGCAGTGCGGGCGTGGGGAAGGTCACCAAGCCGCTGTTCGGGAGGACATAGCGGAGGCCTTCGTAGTCCGCGAAGAAGAACACCTTGTCTTTAATAATCGGCCCGCCCGCATTGGCAGCCCATTCATTGGATACAGCGTGGGGGCGGGCACCTCCGTACTGCTTGTTGAACCACCCATTGGCGTTCAGGACGGTGCCGTTGTAGTTATAGTCGGCCATGCCGTGGAACCTGTTGCTTCCAGACTTGGTGGTGTAGTTGATGATTGCACCGGCTGCGCGGCCGTATTGCGAGTTGTACCCGTTCTGAACAACCGTCGCCTCGGCCAGTTCGCCCTGGCCCAAGGTGAGATTGGAGCTCCCTGAGTTATTCAGGTTGAGAAAGGGATCCTGGTTATCAAAGCCATTGAGCACGAACAGGTTTGAAATACCGGGTAGGCCGTCTGAACTGAAGTTGCCGTAGGATCCCCCAGCATTCACCACCACACCTGGTGCGGTGAAAGCGATGGTCGTCACGTCCCCGCCCGGCGTGGGCAGATTCTGAATCTGCTCGGCGTTGAAGGTAGTCGCCAGAGCGACGTTCTGCGTATCGACGAGCGGCGCTGAAGTCGATGTGACTTCAATCACTGTATTGTTGCCCGTCGGCGTGACCTTGATGTCTCCGGGAACGGTGGTTCCGAGGATCACGGAGATTTCCAGCGTGTCCGACTTCAGGCTCTCTGCCGCTGCAGTGATCTTGTAGAGACCCGGCTTGAGGAGACCGACCGTATAGCGGCCTTCGGCGTTCGTCTTCACCGTTTGCTTGGATTCGGTTGCGGTATCGACCACAATCACAGTCGCGTTCGGCACCACAGCGCCTGTAGCGTCGGAAACGGTTCCGCTGACCGCGCCGGTGACGGCGGATTGGGCCATGGCCATGGGTGCGTTATTGGTGGCCACGACGCCGCAGAACGCCAGGAAACTGATCCCCAGAATCGCATTCTGGAACTTTTTAAGGTGCATTGAAACTCCTCCAATTTGAGTAAGGAACGCCAAGCCTTCGAAATAGGCCTTTTGGTCCCCTTGGTGTACTTCAGCGGATCGGAGAGGGGACCAACCCGCAAATGAAAAGCAAAAAGACCGGTATCGCCAAAAAGAAAAGGTTTTTGTCCGGTTTCATGCCTGTGGATTGTCTGCGAATTCCTGCAACCCCGAGAGACAGCAGGAAATGCCAGGTACGACTTTCCGTAGTTGTATGTGCATGAGGGTTGCCAATCTTTCTGGGGGCCAAAATGTTTCGTTTACTCATTGAAAATAAAAGGCTTGTTCACATTCAACCCTGTAGGACCGGACAGCGCGAATATGAAAAATGGTAGTTTCTGCTGTCCATATCCCAAAAATGGCATTTGTGGTTACACTTTTGTTGCAGATTGTGAAGAGAGCGGATGCTAAATCAAACGGCTGGTGCGATATGCTCCCCCTCATGGATATCACCCTCGCCCATGTCGGGGCACGCCTGGGCGCGAAGGATGGATTCGATGCGCTGACCCAGATGTATGTCGAGCGCTGCGCCGCTTTTGTACTCTGCCAGGTGATTGCTTTCCGGTCTGAAGATGCAGTTTTTGAGTGGATGGAGCGCCGCCAGGGCCGGACCGCGCCGAAAGCCGTGCTGCTCGATAGCCGCGGACGTTCGATGACCTCGGAGATTTTTGCGGCCTGGTTAGGTGCGCGCCGGGACGAGGGCTCCCAACATGTGCTGTTTGCCATTGGCCCAGCGAGCGGTTGGTCCGAGGCCAGCCTGCGCAGGGCTAGTCTCGTGCTTTCGCTTGGACCCATGACGTTGGCTCACGCGTTGGCCCGCCTGGTTCTGGCAGAACAGTTGTATCGCGCATTGACAATCCTGTCGGGCCATCCGTACCACACCGGCCACTAGCCAGTTGACAGATGGCGGGCTACAGCTTGCAGTTGAAAGCGCGAAGGCGCAGCGGGTTGCGAACGTTGACCACCCAGGCAAAGGCTGTCATCTGCAACCTGTAATCTGTAATTCGATATGACTGACTCCCGGCGAGGACTGATTCTGATCAACACGGGCCCCGGCAAGGGCAAGACGACGGCCGCGATGGGCACGGCGCTGCGCGCTGTGGGGAACGGCATGAAGGTGCTGATGCTCCAGTTTCTCAAGGGCTCATGGCACTATGGCGAGCTGGATGCCGTGCAGGTCTTCGGGGACAACTTTGTGATGAAGCAAATGGGCCGGGGATTTGTAAAGGTGGGCGGGGCCGACACCGATCCAGAGGATATCCGGTTGGTGGAAGCAGCCTGGGCCGAGGCGCACCAGGCCATTCATTCGGGTGAGTGGGACATTGTCGTACTCGACGAGATCAACTACGCGATCGGTTATGGAATGCTGGACGCTGCAGTGGTGGCCGAGTCTTTACGCATGCGCCCGGAGATGGTGCATGTGATCCTGACCGGCCGGAACGCCCATCCACTGCTTGTGGAGTTGGCCGACACGGTGACCGAGATGCGGGAAGTGAAGCATGCCTATGAAAAGGGCATTCTGGCGCAGCGCGGAATAGAATACTGAAAGAATGACACGACAGCATACGGCCGATAGCTGACAGTGAAAGGCGCAACCCGGGGACGACCCGCCCTTCAATGATTTACCGGCATCTGTGAACTGTAAGCTGATTGAGGAGAGGGTTTCCCCCATGTCCTGGTTTAAGCGAGAGAACGGCGAGTACGAATCGGATCCCGGAGGCGACGGATCCCGGGACGCAGAGAGAAAGGTTCGCACCGAGGGTCTCTGGACCAAGTGCCTGGGTTGCCGGCAGACCATCTGGAAGGCTGACCTGGAAGCCAATTTGAACGTTTGCCCCAAGTGCCAGCATCACTTCAAAATCGGGGCACGCCAACGGATCGATCTGCTCCTGGAGCCCGGGTACGAGCTTGTTGATGGGGGTTTGCGGTCCACCGATCCGCTCAACTTCACTGATGTCAAGCCTTACAAGAAGAGGCTGCGCGCAGCCCAGGAAGCGACCGGGCTGGATGATGCGATTTTGAACGCCGTGGGCCATATGGGGCATCACGCCGTGGTTCTCAGCGCCATGGAGTACGGGTTTATTGGCGGCTCCATGGGCGCTGTGGTGGGCGAGACGATTGCTCGTGCAGCCGACCGTGCACGCATGGAGCGGAAACCCCTGATCGTTGTCGCGGCCTCCGGGGGCGCGCGCATGATGGAAGGGGTCGTGAGCTTGATGCAAATGGCGAAGATCTCTTCCGCGCTGGCGCAGATGGACGACGCGAAAGTGCCCTACATCTGCGTGCTGACCGACCCCACCACCGGCGGTGTGACTGCCAGCTTTGCCATGCTCGGGGATTTGAACGTCGCCGAACCGGGCGCGCTGATCGGCTTCGCCGGTCCCAGGGTAATCGAGCAGACGATCCGTCAAAAGCTGCCGGAAGGTTTCCAGAGGTCGGAGTTCCTTCTCGAAAAGGGCTTTCTCGATGCGGTAGTGCATCGCCGGGATTTGAAGTCCTACCTGGTGCGGTCGCTGGATTTTCTTCAAGTCTAGATTGCCGGTCGCAGCGCCCCAATTTCGTCCCACTTAAGTTGCATAAATACAGAAAACAGTAATTATCCTGATTTCCATAGGATGGCTTGAAGCCTCAAGCCGAACCATTCTCCTAAAATATTCCGGGGTTGCACCGAAATGAGTGCGTTTTGATTGGTTTTACTGGGGTTAGGCCCATTTTGGGATGCCTGCCCAGAAATCTGATTTGGCATCTGAATTGCATTACTAAAGTACAATCAGCCGCCACTGTCCTCATTATGTTTGCGGGGTTTGCCCTTAGAACCTTGCAGGGGCGGTGCATCCCCACAGGGGGGATCTCGACACTCCACCCTCCGTTTTCCGCTATTTTCAACACTTCGAAAGGAATAGACCCATGATCCTCAATTCGAAGCACCTTCGGGCCTTGCTTCTCGGTGCATCGTTGACTGCAACTCTGGCTGTTCTTACGCTCACTCCATCTTCGGCAATGGCGCAAGTCGACCTCGGTTCCGTTTCCGGCGTGGTCACTGACACCAGTGGTGCGGTGGTTCCCAAAGCCGCTGTGGCCATCACCGACAAAGCAACGGGCTCGGTGCACTCGGCCGCGACCAACGCGCGTGGCGAGTTCAACATTGGGCAGCTCATTCCGGCCACATACACGGTGACCATCACGGCGCCGGGATTCGCAACGGCAACCCAGGACATCTCGGTTACCGTCGGATCGCAGAACACGTTCAATGCCAGGCTGGCCGTTTCCGGCGGCAACACGCTGGTCACGGTGGCGGCGGACGACTTTGCCGGCGTGCAACTGGAGAAGCCGGAGATCTCGGCGGTCATTGAGACCGACCAGATCCTGAGCCTCCCCACCCCGGATCGTAATCCGTATTCGCTGGTGCAGTTTTCCGGGAACCTCTCCGCGGATCCCACTGCCGCCAGCCGTGGTGTCGGCTTCAACATCTCTGGCTCTCGCTCGTCTTCGGTGGACATTCTGCTCGACGGCGTGGAGAACACCGATCTCTACGCGGTGGGCATTGGCCAGTCGGTTCCGCTGGATGCGACGTCCGAGATTCGTATCGTGACCTCGAACTCCGGCGCGGAATACGGACGCGGATCAGGCGCGGTGAACGTCTCCACCAAGTCCGGGTCTAACCAGTTCCACGGTTCCGCCTACGAATATAACCGCATCTCGACTCTAGGTTCAGACGGATTTAACAACAACTACCTGGCGGCATTGAACGGTTCGCAGCCGAAGCCCCGCTACACGCACAACCAGTTTGGCTACTCCATCGGAGGCCCGGTAAAGAAGGATAAGCTCTTTTTCTTCTCCTCAACGGAATGGACACGGATCCGCAGCGCGGCAAACGTCGTGGCCGTCGTTCCTACCTCGGATCTGATCTCTCAGGCCTCCAGCAACACCCAGGACTTCTTCAGCACCTACGGCAAGCTGGAGCACCCAATTAACGGGCAGACCTTCACGGGTGCGGATATCCAGGGCCTTGGTTTGTGGAAGACGGACATCAACAAGATCGGCTTGGCCCAACAGGGCCTCGCATCGACCACGACCCTGTCCGGCGGTTGCGCCGATCCGCAGATCGCCACTTCTGCCATCTGCTCGAGCACATTGTTTGGACAGTCAATCTACGAGGTTCCTGCCGACTCGGGCGGTGGAACACCAGTGAACCAGTGGATCAGCTTCAACCGTGCCGACTTCACAATCAACCAGACCACTTCGCTTTTCGCTCGCTACATCCAGCAGAGCACCGTCAATCCTGCAGGATCGGTCAACAACAGCCCTTATGCTGGTTACAACACTCTAAACACGCAGTTCAATCACAGTCTTGAGATCTCGTTGAGTAAGGCCTTCAGCTCCTCGCTGGCCTCGGGCACCAAGCTTCTTGGTTCGCGCCTCAACAACTCGCAACCGCTCTCAACCGCGCCGGTCGGCCCAACGCTCTACGTGAACAGCAGCTCTGCTGTAACGCTGGGCGGGGCTGACATCAACTTCCCCGGCTACTCACAAACTTCCCCCGGGAACGCACTGCCCTTCGGTGGTCCGCAGAACTTCATCCAGATTGGTGAAGACTTGGCCTGGACCAAGGGGAAGCATCAGTTTACGTTCGGGGGCCAGTTCCTCTTCGTGAAAGATAACCGCACGTTTGGCGCCTACGAGGAAGCGGTCGACGCTTTGGTACAGAGCGGCTCCAAGGGCGCACTGTCCAACTTCATCGGCGGCGGTCTCGGCTACCTGAATGTTGCCGTGAATCCGAACGGTGTATACCCCTGCTACCGCGATGTAACCACCGGCGCCTACATTGTGGATCCTTCCTGCGAGATCCAGTTGCCGGTTACGTCGCCTAACTTCTCCCGATCCAACCGCTATCAAGATGGTTCGGCGTATGCCTCGGATGCCTACAAGGTTTCTCCGAAGCTGACCCTGAACATGGGCTTGCGTTGGGAGGTCTACGGACCGCAGCACTCACAACGGCCTGGCCTTGACGCCAACTTCTTCCCCGGTAACGGCGGCGATCCTTGGGACAGCATCCGCAACGGGCAGATCCTGACCCGTAGCAACGCTCCGAACGGACGCCTCTGGAACTTGAACAAGACGCAGTTCGCCCCTAAGTTTGGGTTTGCGTACGATCCCACCGGCAACGGCAAGACCAGTATCCGCGGCGGCTACTCGATCAGCTACGAGCGCAACTTCAACAACGTAACCTTCAACGTGATCCAGAACCCGCCGAACTACGGCGTGGTTGCGTTTACGACCGCGGATAATGGTGGAGCACTGATTCCCATCAGCACCAACAACTTCTCCACCTTCGGTACTGGAACCGGCGTCAAGGCTCTGCCCAACGTGACCCTGCGCGCGGTGGATCCGAAGATCAAGCCCGCCTATTCCGAGAACTGGAGCCTTTCGATCGAACACCAGATCAAGGGCGTCACGGGAAGCATCTCCTACGTGGGAACGCGCGGCATTCACAACTACTCCATCGCCAACATCAACCGGTCCTTCTCGGGACTCAACTACCTGGGCGACGCAGATCCAAATTTCGATCTGTCGAACCGTACCAACCTGCAGTATTCGAACATCAACTGGCGCGGCGCCGATGGCGACAGCTACTACGAAGGCGTAACCGGCGAATTGCGCAGCTCCAACCTTCTCAACAGCGGTCTTACGATTCGCGCCGACTACACCTACTCGCACTCCATCGACAACACTAGCTCAACGTTCACCGATGGTGGCTCGAACAACGATGACCTGGGCTACCTTGATCCTTGGAACAAGGGTCTGGATCGCGGCGCTTCGGACTTCGACCAGCGGCAACGCGCAGCCATTGCCATGTTCTGGGTGGTTCCCTTCGGCGAGCACCTCAGCGGTCTGTCGAAGACCCTCCTGGGCGGCTGGACGGCGTCCACCACCTTCACCGCGCAAACCGGAAACCCGTATACGATCTTCGATTGCGGATACGCGGTTACAACTTGCCCGCGTGCCAGCTTCGTTACGCCGCAGACCGCGAACAAAAGCCGCGATCTCGTCGACCTGAGCAGCACCTACGGCGCCAACACCTTCTCCTACAAAACCCTGCCAGGTTACGTTCCCGGCACCAACTACAACGAGCAGGTCAATCCGTACGTAAACAACTATTACGGCGGCGACAACCTCAGCGTTGCTGACTACGCAGCCGGCAGCGATACGCCGATCTGCACCGGTCCTTTCAATGCAGGTTGCCAATGGGTTCCCGGCATGACCGGCCGAAATGCCTTCCGAGGACCCGGCGGCTGGAACCAGAACCTTGCCGTGCTCAAGGACTTCAAGGTGCACGAGCGCTACGACCTGCAGCTCAAGGGTGAATTCATCAACGCGTTCAACCACGCCAACACCTTCCTGAACCTGGGCGGCACGAACGATGTCAGCAGCTACACCGACATCCTGGCCTACAAGAGCGGCAATCGCAACACGCAGCTCTCCCTGCACTTCGCGTTTTAATTACGCTGAAGTTGGGGTACAACCCAAGGCCGCGGCTCACTGCCGCGGCCTTGCTTTTTTGCCGGGAGCCGCCCACCACACCCGGAGTGAGGCGGAATCGACTAGGGCAGTTTCCGAAATGGTGTAGACCTGGAATTCATGAGTTTCCCACCCTTTCCGCAGGAAAAAGCGGAAAGGATGGGGCACGGAAGTCTACAGCAAAAGCGAAAATGCCTTAGACTGATGCCCTTGAGACAAACTCAAAGGAAGACACCATGCTGAGTCGATCGATTTCTTTGCCCATGGCCCTGGCCATGCTGCTGGCCGTATCTCCCGCAATCCACGCACAGACCTTCTCCTCGCTGCCCCCCATCCCCTTTGAGAATTCTGGTCCGGTGATTCGGGCGCGCGCGGAGTTGCTCAAGCCCTTCACCGTGGCCGGAGAACGCGCCGTGGTGCTCGGCCAGCAGGATGGCACCTTTGAGGCCTGGGCGCTGCCGGTAAAGTTGCTTTCGCATATGGCGATCACCGCTCAAGTTGAGGGCTATAACGTGCCCATCGATGTGAACCAGCAGGCGGCTAGCATTGAGGTGCGCCCCGACCGGACAATCATTACCTACTCGCACATTGCCTTCACGGTGCGGCAAATCATGTTTGCGTCGAACGACGCGGCGGAAGGCGAGGGTCCTGTGGTCCTGTACGAATTCGACTGCCTGCATCCCACCGATTTCCTGTTCAGATTTACGCCGGAGCTGCGCTGGATGTGGCCGGAGCGCAATGAAGGGGTTCCAAACGCGGAATGGGTGCGTGTTCCCGGGGCCAAAGATGGCTTCTATGTCCTGCACGCCGACTATCCCAACTTGGCCGCGGGCATCACCATGCCTGGGGCGGAGCCAGGCATCCTCGCGCCGTACCAGGAACGGCCCCAGGTGCATGCGGTCGAGCTGAAGCAGCACATCGACCCGGCTCGCGACCATGGCCGCTTGTTTCCTCTGCTGATGGCCGTGGGAACAACGCAGGCTGCCGCCAACACGGCGGCTTTAGGTGCTTCGCTGGCCAGGATGAACCAAAACATTCCCCTCGACTACCACGCCCACGCGGAAGCCTACAAGGCGAACCTTGCCAATTATCTCTCCATCTCAACACCCAACAAGGCTCTCAACGAAGCATTCCAATGGGCCGTGGTTTCGATTGAGCAGTTGAAGACGCATGTGCCTCTCGCCAAGCCACCCGCGCGAGACGCGGGACCTGAGGAAACCGCGCTCGTTGCCGGCTATTATGCCTCAGCGGATTCGGCGCGACCGGGCTTTGGCTGGTTCTTTGGACGCGACGCTCTCTATACCCTTTATGCGGTGAACAGCTATGGGGATTTTGCGCTTGCCCGCAACGAGCTCGACTTCCTTACTCACCGTCAACGCGGCGACGGAAAGATCATGCACGAATACTCGCAGACGGCTGCTGACATGGACTGGCAGGCGTTCCCCTATATGTATGCCGCGGCGGATTCGACAGCGCTCTACCTGCTGGCGATGGCTGACTACGTGAAGACCACCGGGGACATCGCGTTCTTGCAAGCTCATCGGGAAGCCCTAGAGAAGGCGTGGGCCTTCGAGATCGATCCTGCACATGACACCGACCATGACGGCATCTTCGACAACTCACAAGGGACGGGTTGGGTGGAGAGTTGGCCCGACCACATGCCTCACCAGGAGATTTATCTGGCGCTGCTCGATCAGCAAGCATCGGCGGCGATGGCCATCCTGGAGAAGCTTCTGGGGGATTCCGGGAAAGCGGACGCCGCGGCTCAGCGAGCCGGTAATATCGCCAAAACTATCGAGACCGAGTACTACGATCCGGCAAAAGGCTGTTATGCCTTCAGCCGGAATGGGGACGGATCGCTGGACCGCGCCAGCACCGTGTATCCGGCGCTTGCCTGGTGGGATCCGACCGATCCAAGCGCGAAGTCGGTTCTCGCGCACCCGGACGGCTGCCTGCAACAGTTTGCCGCGCATACACTCGCCACCGATTGGGGCCTTCGCGATGTGTCGACCGAGGAGATGTTGTACGACGGCATGAGTTACCACCAGGGCTCGGTGTGGCCGCTGTTTACAGGTTGGGCGGCATTGGCCGAGTATCGCGCGAACCAGCCTTTGGCCGGTTACCAGATGCTGATGGAGAACGCGAACCTGACCTGGGCGCAGGACCTGGGCGCCGACACGGAGTTGCTGAGCGGCGATTTTTACGTGCCCATGGGCCGGAGTACCAGCCACCAATTGTGGTCGAGCGCCATGGTGATTACGCCCGCCCTGCGCGGGCTGTTCGGGATCTCGGTGGATGCGCAGAGCGGAACCATCACGGTCGATCCACATTTGCCCGCCGACTGGGACCATGCGGAAGTCAAGAATCTGCATGTGGGCAAGGAGACTTTGAACCTGTCGTTTGTTCAGAGCAGCGGCGATGTGCGGGTATCGGTTCAGGGCGCATCCGCATCTGCAATGAAGCTTCGCAGCACAGCTCCTGGCGCAAAGACACTTTCCGCCTCTAAAGTCAGCATTCCGAGAAATCCCGTGGAGGTGGTAGCGGCCATTACGACGCCGGAGCCGGGGCACCGCACGCAGTTGGCCCGCGTTCTCAGTGAAGAGTCCGGGGATCGCAAGTTGACTCTCACAGTGGAGGGCCGCGCAGGGACGAGTGCTGAGTATGAGGTCCTAGTGCTTTCGTCCAAGGTGAGCCTGCATGCCCAGGGTGCCGAGCTTTCTGAACCGGCAAAGCACGACGCCAGGAGCGCAAGCGCGGAGCCGGAAAAACTAACCATTCATTTCCAGGAAGGCGACGGGTGGAAGACTTCGACCGTCACACTGATTTGGTGATGGTGAAATCGGCGTGCGCCGTGTTTGGCTTGGCCCTCCACAGTTCGCAGAGCGCAGGAAGCGCTGTGATCATCGCCGCAGCCAAGATATAGATGGATCATGAAATGGATCCCATCCAGAGCGATGCGATTCCCAAGGACGGGAGCACCTTTGTCGTCGGCCCCTGCGCGTATTTCAGCTGCCACGGAATGTTGGTTCCGAGGATGTAAGGGATCCACCACGACTGGATCTGCATCAAGCTCCAGAAGGCGTCGACTGCCAGGGCGGCCAAGGCAGGCCGAAGCCTGCGGCATCGATAAGCGAGCCAAAAGAGAAGGGCAGACGCGGTCACAAACGCGAGCATACCGAGATCGTCCGCGTGCAGGCCCTTGCCCGCAAGAACCTGCGGCCCCGTTGCCACAGTCTTGCAAGTCGGAGTCCAACAGTGGTTCCGAGGAAATGTCCGAGCCTGCTAGCTAGGCTGGCGATCAAAACACAACGGCCCAGCGTCGCTGCCGGGCCGTTGCATGGTCCCTTATCCTTACGTACTGTCTCGGGCTTCTCAGATGCGCATCGGCATCAGCACGTAGCGGTACTTGTACTCGGCATCCGGATCCTCCGGCCGCATCTGTCCTGCCGATTGCGAGTCCTTGAATTCCAATCGAACTTCGCCTTCGTTGCTGAGCGCCTTCAGGAAATCCAGAATGTAGCTGGAGTTGAATCCCACCACGATCGGATCGCTCGAATAGGGCGTATCAATCGTGTCTTCGCTCTCGCCACTCTCGGTGGAACTGGAACTGATCTTCAGTTCATTGCCTTCGAGCCGCAAGCGGATGGCCCCGGAACGCTCGTCGGCAAACTGCGCCACACGCTGAATCGCCGAAGATAGTTCGCTGGACCGCACCACGGCAAACTTGGTGTTGTCGCGCGGCATGACCGCTTCAAAGTTGGGAAACTGGCCGGACAGCTTACGTGTGCTCAAAGTGCGATGGCCGACGCGGAAGAACAGCGTGTGCTCGTCGTCGGCAAACTCCACCTTGTCGGCGTCGGTGTTGTTCAGCAACTGTTGCAGCTCTTGCAGCGCTTTGCGGGGAATCAACACGCGCTTCTCCCCGCTGATGCCTTCCAGCACTTCATTCGGCTTTTCCACGTAGGACAAGCGATGCCCATCCGTCGCCACCATCGCCAGCGATTCTGCTTTGATCACCAGCAGCGCGCCGTTCAGCGTGTAGCGAGACTCTTCGTTGGAGATGGCGAAGATGGTCCGCGCGATCAGCGTCTTAAGCGCCAGGGTGGAGATGCTGGTTGCAGAGACCGAAGGAAACTCGGGCACCTGGGGATAGTTGGCGCGGGCCATGCCCACCATCTTGGTGTTGGAGCGTCCGCTGCGGATCTGCACCCAGTGATTCTCCAGCAGCTTGATGGAGATGTCGCCGTCCGGCAGGAGCTTGATGTAGTCGTAGAGCTTGCGGGCCGGTATGGTGCATGACCCGGGCTTCTTCACCTTCACGGCCGCGCTGGTGCGGATCGCCTGGTCCAGGTCGGTGGCGGTAATGTTGAGCCGGTCACCGTCCGCCTCAATCAAGAAATTGGAAAGAATGGGAATGGTGGTTTTGCGCTCCACCACACTCTGCGTGGCAGTGAGTTCTTTCACCAGCTCCTGGCGGCTTACGGTAATCTCCATGGCTGACCCCTGCACGGCCGGCTTTTCCACTTCCGTTTCCACGATCGGCATCGTCTCACCCTCGCTTGAGAAGCAGTACCCTGGCTTGGCCTCACTCTACAACACATTGGGGCTGGGTGGAAGGGTCCGCTTCTTTGCAGTCTCGATTGTATTCAGGTTGTCCCCTTTGGTGTGGGTGGAAATCATGGCAGTTTTCTGGATTCCTTCATCTTCCGCAAACGCCGTCGGGGCGGACTCTCGAGGTTTGGCATGGAGGGGAAGTTGGGAATCGAGTGGTGTCGCGATTTTCAAGGCCACTGAGGGTGGCGTGGCGGGGATAGGAAAAGAGGAGTGAGTTAAAAGAAATAGACAGCAATACCCGTAGGCGAGGCGGAAAAGTGGAAATCCTGCCGAAGACATTGAAGCCCGGCCACTTCGGTGTGGGACGAGTTTTCTAAATCTCGACTGTGCAATTCAGGGTATTTTGAAAACCGGACGATGGGGTGCTTGTAGCGCCCTGTTTTTCCCACGGCTCCCACAGGGAGTTTGAAAACCCCTGTGCAAAGCGCGGGCCTTGTGTGCAATTGGTGTCGATCTGCTTGATTCCTCGGGAATTCGGAGAGGCATTTCGTCCACAGCGAAGCGCGTTGCACGGCTGGAGTTGGCTGGCAGGTCCCGGGGTTCGATTCCCATGAGGTGGTGGTCTGGGTTGGGTCGTCCCGTTCCAGAACGTGCGGGCCTGGAGAGGCTGCGGATCTGGGCGAAATCTTGCAAAGATCTCCTTAAACTGGAGGGGAGTGAGCCGATCCGGCAAGGTGGTTGACCATGGGGATCGATATCGGACGATTGGAGAGCGAGTTGCTACGCATGTCGGCCGATGGGGCTCCAGGGCGCGAGTTTTGTGAGGCGATTTCGGAACTTGCGCGGACCGGACGCTTTGGCCAGTTACGCGATGTGTTGCCGGGCATCGTCTACGACGAGTTATGGGCTCGCTACCAGCAGGACTCGGTGGCATTCGTAGCCGGGTGGCGCAAGCTGGCACAGGAGATGCGTCAGGGGTTTATTCAGCATGCGCGACAGCGGTTGACCTCTCTGACGAGATTGCAGCATCTTGACGCCGGCGCGTCGACGCCGGCGTGGCAGGAGATTCAGCGGGCCCTGGACAGGCAGCAGAATGACCTTCTACGCACCGCGATTTCGATTGAAATGCTGGAGCAGGTGTAGCCTGCGGTATTGCGGGCAACGCATTTGCGCGAATGTGTCGTGGCTTCGGCCAGCTCGGAGGATGCAGATCGATACCTGGATGAGGCAACCCGCTGTTACTTCTTCGGTCTCTTCACGGCCTGCGCCGTGATGTGCCGGTCGGTGCTGGAAGAGGCGATCAAGCAGAAGCTCCCGGAGTCGCTGGCGCGGCTGGTGCGGACCCGCTACCGCAACGCGGCCACCTTGGGGAACTTGCTCCACGAGGTGAACAACAATCTGCAGATGACGGGGATCGACGGCGACTTTCCCCACATCGCCAATCAGGTCAACGATGCGGGAAAGAAAGCAGTGCACCAGGGACTCCCCTCTGGATTGGGTGGGCTTCCAGTTCTATACACGGCGCATTGTTTCCGACGCGAGCAAGGAGCAGTTCCTGAGCGGTGGGAACTTCAGCGGCACGGAGATCGAGAACAATTCACCGGGCGGCCGCGATCCATATACGCGCTTTCGCGCAGCAATGCCCTCTGAAGGGCCGCTCACCGATGCAGGACTCGAAGTTTGGCCGCGGGGCATTTACGACCTGGTGGCTCAGATTTCAAAGGAATACCACCACCCCATCATCGAGATCACGGAGAGTGGTTGCGGCTATCTCGATAATCCGGATGAGACGCAAAATGGCCGCATCCCGGATAGCCGACGCATCCAGTGGTACCGCGAAGTGCTTGCAGAACTGGCGCGCGCGATTGCCGATGGAGCGCGGGTTCGCGCGTTTCACGCCTGGACTCTTCTCGACAACTTTCAATGGGCCGAGGGCTACACCGAACGCTATGGCTTGATTTATACGGACTATCGCAACCAGAAACGCACCATCAAGGATTCGGGGCTTTGGTACGGTCGAGTTGCCGCCTCCAATCGGCTCAATGTGTAAGGCCTTCTGTTGAGGAGGGACGCGACCGCTGGGTATTGCCGAACACCCTCGTCTTCGGTAGCGCTGGATGGTTGCCTTGCGGAGTTTCGTAGTAAATCCGGTCGTGGGGGGGGGCCGGACGGCTTACTGCAGCGTGGGTTGTGAGGTATCTTGTTGACGCCCTAACTTTCACGAACCGATACGAAGCGGTCATGGTCTGTTCCGCGCCTTCTATACTGAATTGTCCATGTCTTACGCCGCAGCCGTCGACCAACTCAACGCAATGGTGCCCGAGCTTTATGAGCGTTCCGGGCAGTCGCGTCGCAAATTCTCGTTGGAAGAGATTCGTGTCCTGTTGGCCGCGCTGGGTGACCCCCATCGGCAATTCCCCGCCGTGTTGATTGCCGGCACCAATGGCAAGGGCTCCACTGCCGCGACATTGGCGTCGATCCTCACTGCCAGCGGTATGCGCACCGGCTTGTACACTTCGCCGCACTTGGCCCGCGCCAACGAGCGGATTCGCGTCGATCGCGAAGAAATCGACGACGATTCGTTCGCACGCCTCTACTTCCGCGTCCATGAAGCAGCGGAGCAACTGGTCGAGAGCGGCACGCTGCCGCAGTTTCCCAGCTACTTTGAAGTACTGACCGCCCTGGCGCTCCTTTATTTCGCAGAGTCGCGCGTACGGATCGCGGTGCTTGAAGTGGGGATGGGGGGACGTCTCGATGCGACCAATATCGTCGATCCCCTTTTGTCAGTGATTACCGATATCTCTCTCGACCACATGGAATGGCTGGGCTCGACGATTGCGGCCATTACGCGCGAAAAGGCGGGGATTCTCCGCCCCCGTGGGACGCTGGTTACCCTTCCCCAGCACCCGGAGGCTAACCAGGTGTTGGGCGAAGTGGCCGCGGAGTTGGATGTGCGCGGTGTGAGCGCCGTACCCTTCATGCCGGGTATCTCCGCCTCCGCGTCGGCGCCGTATACCGTGGATGCGTTTGGCACAGCAGTGTTGGTCGATTCGCCCTTGACCGGAGCCCACCAGCACCGCAATCTGGCTCTGGCCACGGCCGCCGCAGTGGAACTTGCCACTCACCACGGGTTCCCCGTGACCGCGGGCAGTCTCGCGCGGGGGATCCACGAGACACGCTGGCCCGCTCGCATGGAGCGCTTCGAGGCTGGCGGTGTGACCTGGGTTCTGGATGTCGCCCACAATCCCGCCGGGGCTTGGGCTCTGCGCGCTGGCCTGCACGAGCTTGCCGAGGAGGGCAAACCCCGCCTCTTGATCTTTAGCTGCCTTCGCGACAAGCCGATCGCGGAGATGGCGCAGATCCTCTTCCCGCTCTTCGATTCGGTCCTCCTTCCTCCCATCAAGACGGCGCGCGCCGCGGGCATCGGGGATCTGCTTCAAGCGGCGGAAGCAACCGGGACACCTGCGCACGCGTTCGCTTCGGTGGCCGGTGCGCTGAACCAAGCACAACAGAAAGCAGTGGGCGGCTTGGTGGTCGTTTCCGGATCGGTGTATCTGGTTGGGGAAGCGCGGACCGTCCTCTTGGAGCGAGTGGGGGAGCGGCCATGAGTCCACGCCCTGTTCCGATGCCCCGTTGGTTGCGGTGGCAAACCAATGTTTTCCATATCCCGTTGATGGCCCTGTCTACGATTCTGTGCGGTTCGGCTTCTTTGCTGGTCTCGCTGGTGGATAAGACAGGGCACAAGCAGCATCGAATCGCGCGTTGGTGGGCGCGCTCCCTAGTTACTTTCGCCGGATGTTCGCTTCGCATCGTGGGAGAGGAGAATCTCCGCAAATGCCCGGTAGCGGTTTATGCTTCCAACCACACGTCTTACATGGATACCCCCGTGGTGTTCGCGGCGCTGCCGTTCCAATTTCGCATTCTCGCCAAGAAGGAACTGTGGCCTATCGCATTCATAGGATGGTACTTAGATCGATCCGGGCAGATCCCGATCGACACCCGGAATCCGCGCGCAACCCTGTCCAGTCTGAGCGTCGGGGTGAAGGCCCTGCGGTCAGGCATGCCGCTCTTTGTCTTTCCGGAAGGGGGCCGGACGCCGTCAGGCGCGTTGCAAGATTTCCTCTCCGGTGCGGCCTACCTCGCCATTCGGGCTCAGGTCCCGTTGGTGCCGATCGCCCTGAACGGCGTTTATGACCTACTGCCCATGCATACTCGCCATCTGCATCCGGGTGAGTTGCTTCTGACAGCGGGAGAGGCGATCCAAACGATCGGGCTCACCATTCGCCAAACGGATGAGCTCACTGAGCGGTTGCGGGCTGCAATCCAGGTGCTCGCTGGGCAGGGAGTTGCGAGCGCGGAGACGGCGGAATCTCTAGCCTAAGATGGCCCCATGGCTGGGGCGTTCCAAGAACGAAAGCCCTCTTTCCACTTCGTTCTGGATGGGCTTACACTAAGTCCTGCATGTCCGTCCATATCGCCATTCCCGAACCTACCAGCTCCGACACGGCTTATAACCAGCGCTCTTTGCCCCCTTACCTTTCGGCCTTGCATTCGGCTGGGGTCTCCCCGGTGCTTGTGCCTTTGCACGAGCGGCCGGATCGAGTTGCCCGGTTGCTGTCGGGCGTGCAAGGAATCCTGCTTCCTGGGAGCGGATTCGATGTGGACCCGGAGCGATATGGTGAGGCGCGCATGGCGCACTGCGGCCCTTCCGACTCCGCCCGCACCACAGTAGACGAGTTGCTCCTTCGAGATGCTTTCAAGTCGCATAAGCCAGTGCTGGCAATTTGCCACGGGGCGCAGACCCTAAATGTCTGGCTGGGCGGATCGCTGTACCAGGATCTTGCGCTCGACCTGAACACACCGGTGAACCACATGCCAGGACGTGCCGTGGTTGAGGCTCATACTGTTCGAGTTTCGGCCGGGTCGCGGTTGGCGCAGGTTTTGCCGGACGGCGGATTGACCGAGGTCGCAGTCAATTCGAGCCATCATCAGGCGGTTCGCGCGCATGGAGGGAACCTCAAGATCACGGCGGTCTGCACGGACGACGGAGTGATCGAGGCGGTCGAACTGGATTCGTCGCAGCACTTTGTCGTCGGTGTGCAGTGGCATCCGGAGCGCACCTACACCCAGAGTGCGTTTTCCCGGGCCATCTTCGCGGCCTTTGTCGAGGCTGCGACGATGTGGGAGCCAGGGAGGATCGATGAGTCTGTTGCCGCAGGGCGGAGGAGTTGATTTCCTCGATCTTCGCCTGGTGTCGCGTCTCTGAAATTCGCAACAAAACAGCGACTGTCATTTTGAGTGCGCGGGGCCTGAACGCTTTTCGGTTCCGGGGTCCCCAAAGAGCGGTCTTTGCTCTTTGGGGTGAAGGCCGGGGTGGGTGAGCGAGGAACCTTCGTTTGTCCCCTCGCCTGTTGTGCAAGGAGCTTTGGAGACACCACACTGGTTTCAACTAAGGAAACCGGGGAGAGATCCTGATGCAGAATGACGGCGAGCCAGCCGGAGATCGGTTGAATCGGCTACTGGTTGAGGCGGGGCTTGCGCCGCTTCCGTCGAACGCAAGCTTGCGGTTCGCGCAGTATCTCGAGCTTTTGCTCCGCTGGAATGCTCGGTTGAATCTGACGGCGATTCGGGATCGGGACGAGATCCTTTCCCGTCATTTCGCGGAGTCCATCGCGTGTGCGCGGCTGTTGCCCGACGGAATCTCTTCTCTTCTCGACTTCGGTTCGGGCGCCGGCATTCCCGGCATTCCGATTGCTCTCATCCGCGGGGAGATCGCGGTGACGCTGGCGGAGTCGCAGGGCAAGAAAGCGGCCTTTCTGCGCGAGGTGGTTCGAACGTTGGGATTGTCGGCGAAGGTGCATGGAGCGCGTGCGGAGGAGTTACAGCTGCGATTTGACTGCGTAACGCTCCGCGCCGTGGATCGGATGGCGGTGGCAGTAGCGACCGCAGGCTCACTGGTCGCGGTGAATGGGTGGCTGGCAGTGATGACGACGCATGCTGAGGCGGGAGTGATTCTTGCAGCAGCGGGTCTTGCGTTTCGATGGCGGGAACGCATCGCTCTCCAGGGCGGCGGGGATGCGCGCATTTTGCTCTTAGGCGAGCGATTGTCTGGACAGTGATGGTGTGCCTGATGTTCCACGTGGAACAAATTGGGGCTCATTCCCAAATCCGACTTTGTTCCACGTGGAACAATTGGAGCGTGTCCCGAATTAGGTAAGTTCACTCCCAAATCCCAACCTCGGATACGCGGACACCGGCCCGCTCTCCAAGTGCACGTTTTCCACCGATCCCACGCCGGCGGCCGCCCCAATTCCTCGGGTGCTCGATCTCCTCCAAACACCTGTCGTGCTTCGACTTCGCCACCCCTAGCGCGCCCGCCACGAAGACGGTTTCCACAGCCGCCGCCTTTTCTCCACAGCCTACTTCGGAGGCACATTTTCGCACAAACCTATACCCTTGTCTTCCATGGGCAAGATCCTCGGCATCGTCAATCAAAAGGGTGGAGTCGGCAAAACAACCACCGCAATCAATCTCGCCGCAAGCCTCGCGCTTGAAGGACTCAACATTCTGGTCGCCGACTGCGACCCGCAGGCCAACGCAACCTCCGGACTCGGCATTCCCCGGGACGACAATCGGCACTCGATCTACGACGTCCTCATCGGCGACTCCCCAGCGGAACAGGTCATCCTGCCCACCGAGATCGCTCTTCTCTCGGTGCTTCCGGGCTCCAAGAACCTGACCGGAGCCAACATCGAGCTGGCGACCGCGCCGGATCGCGCTCTTCGCCTGCGCCGCGCCCTCGCTCCCATTCGCGACAATTACGACCTGATCATTCTTGACTGCCCGCCCGCGCTCGATCTTTTGACCTTGAACGTTCTCGGGGCCGCCGATAGCCTGATCGTTCCGATGCAGGCTGAGTACTTTGCCCTGGAAGGCATTACCGAGCTGATTTCAACCCTGGAGCGCGTTCGGGGCGCGGTCAATCCCAATGTGACCATCGAGGGCGTTCTCCTCACGATGTACGATGACCGCACCAATCTGGCCCAACAGGTCACAGACACCCTGCGCGAATACTTCCGCGACCGGCTCTTCAAGACCGTGATTCCTCGCAATATCCGTCTGGCCGAAGCGCCGAGCCACGGCAAGCCGGTTGCCCTCTACGATCCGCGCTCCCGGGGTACGGAGGCCTACTTCGAGCTGGCCGGCGAATACCTGGCGCGGAATCAGATGGACAGTCCGCGCGGGTTGGAGCGAAAACTGGCCGCGCAGCATGTCGATTCACCGAATGGACCGCCGTCGGCTCCGGTGCGTGCCAAGGTCCGTTTCTGGCCGTACTCCTGAAGCGCTGCCGATTGGGTCCTTCAAGCTCCCGCAGCCATCGTCCTCCACTTGAAACTCTTGACTCCCATTGAGGCATGACCATGAACATTGCACCCGTTGATCCCAAACGCCGCGCTCTCGGCAAAGGCCTGGATTCTCTTCTTCCGCGCGCGCAAGCTCCCACCGCCGCTCCCGCAGCTGAGTCAGAGGGGGGCAAGCCTCGCGAGATCCCCGTCGACCTGATTGATCGGAATCCCTTCCAGACGCGCACCCAAGTGAATCAGGACCAGTTGGCGGAGCTAGCCGCGTCCATCACCGCCAATGGAGTGGTCCAGCCGATCCTGGTCCGGCCGATCGACGGGGGGCGATTCCAACTCATCGCCGGAGAACGACGTTGGCGCGCCTCGCAGCTGGCTGGCAAAGACACCATCCCCGCCATTCTCCGCCAGGTCTCCGACGAGCAGGCAATGGAGATCACCATCGTCGAAAACCTGCAGCGCGCCGACCTCAATCCCATGGAACAGGCGCGGGCTTTCGAACGCCTGGCGCGCGAATTTCATATGACACAGGAGCAGATGGCTACGCGCACCGGCAAAGACCGGGCCTCCGTGGCCAACTTCCTGCGCCTGCTCAAGCTTCCTTCGACTGTCCAGACGCGCGTGGAGACGGGCGAGTTAAGCTTCGGCCATGCGCGGACCCTCCTGGCCCTGGAGAGCGCCGAGCAGATTGAGAAGGCTGCACAGCGGATCGCCGCACTTTCGCTCTCTGTTCGCCAAACGGAGACCTACGTACAGGGTCTCATTCATCCGGAACGCGCGCCGAAAAAGGAGCCGAAGCCCGAGCCTCCCGTCGACCCTAATGTCCGCGAGGTCCAGGAGCGATTGCAGCGCTCTCTAGGCCTGAAGGTGAGCATCGAGGACAAGCACGGCCGCGGACGCGTCATCATCGAATACGCCAAGCTGGAAGATTTTGATGCCCTACTGGAGCAGCTAGCTGGCGAGTAAGTTCCACTCACCGCGTGTTTTGCGCCGCGCCGCAATGACTCAAGGCAGCGGCTGCGTGGAGCCGGCGAACAAGAAATCCCACGATGTGTCCAGGTAGAGCCAGCGTTGCGAGCTGAACCAGCTGGTAGGCAGGCTCGGCACATGCAGCAGCGTATGTCCGCCCATGCACATCATCTCGGTGCCGTTCCAGTCCAGGAACGTGCGCGACGCCTGCCCCACCTGCGCGGGATGGGTGACACGGCAAAGGCAAACCGGGCACCGCTGCCTTTGATCCTTCAAGATCCAGCTCATGCCGAAGAGGCTCACGCCGAAGGCTGTAATCAATTGGAGGTACTTCTGCGGCTCGTGAGCAAGAGACGTGCAGCCATAGGCCAAATCAAGCGAAACGAAGTACACGATCGGCAGGAGGAGTGCGACCTTCGCGCCAAGGAAGCTCCAACGTTGAGTCTTCTCGAGCCAGGATGTCTGGGGCGGATTCAAACTGTATTCCCCCAGAGATACCGCAGTGATCGCCGGCAACGCCAGGAGCGCGAGAAACAAGGCAAACCGGTACAGGGTTGCCGGGGCCGGTTTCCATTCGTTCATGGATACGGCGAGAAGGTCGTCATCATCGCTATCCAAACCGTTGACTTCAATCCGCACGCACTGGTTCCACATCTCCGCTGCGCCGGCTGGACTTAGGTGGGCAATCACATAACCGGGACCGCGTGGCCCCTGTGCAGCGTCCGGCGCGAGTCTCCATGCATCCACGCGGCCAGGAAGTCCCAGCGATCCATCCGGCGCAACGCCGGCAATCTCCACTTCCTCGTGTCCCAGGCGCAAAACTGTCCCGGCCACATGTGGATCGGCTCCAAACTGTCTCTTCCAAACCGATTCGCTCAGAACCACAGCCGGCAACGCGCGGCCTGCGAGTCCACTTGAATCGGCCAGCTCCACAGGTAGGCCCATCAACATAAACAGGTTCGAAGTGGCACGCCCAACCTGCCAATGCATCTGGGACTTGGCATCCCGCTCCGGCGAGGTCTGCGTCAGCGGCTCGGTGGCCACGGTGTAGAAAGCCAAACCGTCAAAGTATCGCTGCTGGCGCCCTGCCCAATCCCTAAACTCCGTGGCAGAGATTGACGGGTGGGCATCGTAGCTCGAGCCCTGCCTATAAATCGCAACCAGCCCCGGGTTTGCCGTGCGCCGCCACAAGCTCCGCTCGGCGCGCACCCCCGGCAGCAGCAGCGCCCCCGCATAGCTAGTGGCCAGCAGGGCAAGAAGGATCAGCACGCACTCGGCGGGCGTGCCTTGCATCTTGAAGACGAATGGGAGCCCCTGCTTCCCACTCCGCCGCAGACACAGCGCGTCCGGGAAGGCGCCCATGCAAAATGCCGTTACTTCGCCGCTATGTTGTGTTTTTGCCGCCAGCCTGCTCTGGCTCACATGCCACAACTCCCCACGCCATTCGCGCCACCAGTCTGCCCGTTGGCGGCTTGGCACCAGCAGCGATGCAATGCGCAGCAAGACAATATGCAGGATGCCTTTAGCCCACTCCCCCGCGGCCTGGAAGCGCAGCCTCATACAGACTTCGCCTCCTCGGATGGAATCAACCGTTCCAGCAGGGGATAGCGGCGGCGCGAAGCCTCCAGCGTCAATTTGCCCGCGGCCGTCAGCTTGTAGTATTTGCGCGGTGGCCGTTGCTCCGCGTCCGCGATCGACTGCTTCTCCCAATAGGAGCGGATGAGTTCATCCCGTTCAAGCCGCCGCATCGCCGGATACACCGTGCCGCTGGGCAGCCCCGTCATCTCCATGATGCTGAACCCGTAAACAAACCCGGCGTCGAGCGCCTGAAGAATCATCGCGGCGGTGTGCGACAGCTTCGTATCCGCAGCTTTCGGTTGCCCAGCCATGGCGCATTCTACCTATGTAGCAATCTACTTGACAAGTCTATATGCTGATTGCTACATAGGGTGGGCAGGTACATCATGCTCGAGCTGCGCAACGTATCCAAACGCTTCTCCGGTATTCCCGCAGTGGACGACGTAACCTTCTCGGCCCGGCCCGGTGAAGTGACCGGCTACCTGGGACCGAATGGTTCCGGCAAATCCACCACCATGAAAATGATCACCGGCTTGATTGAAATGTCAGGCGGCCACATCTTCTTCGAAGGCAAATCGATTCAGGACGATCTCATCGCCTACAAGCGGCGCATGGGCTACGTCCCGGAAGAGCCGTACCTGTACACCCACCTTTCCGGCACGGAATATCTCGTCATGGTGGCACAACTGCGCGATCTGCCAGGCCGGCAATCGGCGGAGCGCATTGACGCCATGCTGCGCCTCTTTTCTCTGCACAACGACCGACACGCGTCCATCTCCGGCTACTCCAAAGGCATGCGCCAGAAGGTGCTGCTCATCGCGGCGCTCATGCACAATCCGCAGCTCATTCTCCTCGATGAACCATTCTCCGGTCTCGACGTTGCCTCCTCCCTCGTGCTTCGCAGCCTGATCCAGGAACTCGCCAGTCGCGGCAAGGTGGTGCTCTTCAGTTCCCACGAACTCGACACTGTGGAACGCATCTGTTCCCGCGTCGTGATCCTCCATCGCGGCAAGCTCGTCGCCGACGATTCCATCGAACGCCTGCGCTCCTTGATGGAACTCTCAACCCTCGAAAAAATCTTCTCCCAGCTCGCCATCGAGCAAGATCCCGAATCCACAGCGAGGCAGATTGCGGAGATCATTTATGCATGAGCTGATTGAGAAACTCATCGCCCGGCTTCCGCTGGACTTTCGCGTTCTCTACCGGCAGTTTCTGCTTCGCGTGATCGACCTCGAGTCGCTCTCAATCCAAGCCGACGTCACCGGCTACCTTGGTCAATTTGCCGGCGTCCTCATCATGCTGAGCCTTGTGCATTCCACGGTCGCCTATTTGGGATACACGTTCATCCCCGAACCAGCGGCCCGTTTCGCCTTCTGCCTGCACATGGAACACTACCTCATCGCAACCACGATGCTGGTCATCGGATTGATCACCGTCATCAGTTGGGACGCCACCTTCCCTGACCGCCGCGACGTCATGGTTCTCTCACCGCTGCCCATCGCTCCGCGCACCATCCTTGCCGCCAAGGTCACTGCGTCCGCCGCGGTGCTGGGCCTCGGTCTTGTCACCCTCAACGTCGCATCCGGCGTCGTGATTCCGTTGCTGATGGGCGCGCAACCCGGCCCCGCCTGGGGATTCTTTCAGGCGCTTCCGGCCTGGTGGTTCACCATCGTCGCCGCAAGCGCATTTCTTTACGGCTCCGTTCTCACCATCCAAGGCTTCACTTCGCTACTGCTGCCGCGCAGCCACTTTCTCCGCCTCTCCGCCATCCTCCAGCTCGCTGCCTTCGGGCTTTTTCTCGGCGTCTACTTTGTGCAGCCATCCCTGACGGATCCAGCCGCCATGGCCGATCCGCAAAACCACTGGATTCTCGCTTCCTCCCCGTCGTACTGGTTCTTCGCGCTGTTCAATCAACTCAACGGGTCGTTGCCCGCCCAATTCTCCTGGATCGCTGCCCGCGCGTGGATCGGCCTCGGCCTCGCGCTTACCGGCGCAGCCTCGTCCCTTGTGCTTTGCTACATCCACACCATGAAAAAAACCGTGGAAGAACCCGATCTAGTTCCCGGTCCAGTGGGTCCGCACTTGTTACCACCTCTCGGGAACTCCCTTCAGACCGCTGTCGCTCTGTTCAGCGTCCGCTCCCTCACGCGCAGCCGCCAGCATCGCGTTGCCTTCGCGTTCTACCTCGCGTTTGTCTTTGGTCTGGCTTTCTCTCTGTTCCGTAGCGAACTCGCCTTGCCCGCATCCTCCCTGGTCTCCATGGATCTCGTCATCTCCACCTTCCTCATGATGTTCTTCGCGGTCGCCGGTCTTGGTAGTGTCTTCTCGCTTCCCATCTCACTCACCGCCAACTGGGTGCTCCGCACCACGCAAATTCGTCCATCGGAGAAGTACGTTGCTGCCACCCGGCGCACATTACTTCTGCTCGCCGTCCTTCCCACGTGGCTTCTTGCGGCGGCCCTCTCACTCCGCTTCGGGCCCTTCCCGAACGCCGCCGGACATCTGGCGGTTTTGGCATTGGTCGGGTGCAACGCCGTTGAACTCTGCCTCGTCGGCTTCTACAAAGTTCCATTTACCTGCTCCTATCTCCCCGGAAAAGCCAACGTTCAGGTCATCTTCTGGGGGTTTCTGGTTGTCATGCTCGCGGTCGTTATCCCTTGCGCGGAGTTCGAGCTGAGCGCTCTTCACCAACCACTCCGATTCTTCATGATGCTCTTCTCTCTTTCTGCCGCGCGGACAGCGCTGTGGGCCCAGAATCAGCGCCGCGCAAAGTCCGCCGTCCTTCACTTCGAAGAACTTCCCGATGAGATCATCACAACCCTGGGATTAAGCGCATGAGAATGAAACGCTCGATCAACCAAGACTCCTCCGTGCCCGGCCATCCGGCTTTCTTCTGGCGAATGGGCGGGAAACCTCAGGCCTCAACCACCCCTTCCCTGGAAGCGAACTAGAAGGGCAACAGACAAGCGTCTCAACGGAGCCCGTCTATGCTTGAAGTCCAACATCTCTACCGCAGTTATCGCGGAATACCCGCGATTCAGGATGTAAGCTTCACCCTTGCTCCCGGCGAGGTGGTGGGCTTTCTCGGTCCCAATGGCGCGGGAAAATCGACCACAGTCAAGATCATCACCGGGATGCTGCGGTCAGATGACGGCCGCGTCCTCTTTGAAGGCGAGGACATTGCCAAAGACATGGTTGGATTTCGCGCCGCATTCGGCTATGTCCCGGAAGAAGCCCACCTCTACACTTACTTATCCGGCCTGGAGTATTTGCAACTGGTGGGACGTCTGCGCGGCCTCAACGAAGCCCTGATTGAAGCCAAAGCCACGAGGTTGCTGAAGCTACTCAGTCTGGAGCCATGGCAGTATTCACCCATCTCAACCTATTCCAAAGGCATGCGCCAGCGCGTGCTCATCGCCGCGTCGCTGCTGCACGATCCCAGATTGCTTATCTTCGATGAACCGCTCTCTGGCCTCGATGTTGTCTCCGGCCGCCTGTTCAAAGACCTGCTGGAGATTCTCGCCGCGCAGGGCAAAGCCGTTCTCTACATCTCCCACGTTCTGGAAGTTGTGGAGCAGGTTTGCAACCGCGTCATTGTCATCGCCAAGGGCCGCGTCCTCGCCGACGCGCCACCTGCGGAACTCACCAAGCTCATGAGCCTTCCAAGTCTTGAAAGAGTCTTCTCCCAACTGGTTCAGCAGCAGGACACGCGCACCCTGGCCCAGCAAATGGTGGAGGTGATGCAAATTGGCCATGCGTGAGGAGTTTCAACGGTTGTTCATGATGGCGGAGCCGGAGGCACTCTCCCTGAATGCACAGGCAGCGCTCGGCGCTCCCCATCCGCCGCAACGCAGCCAGCTCTCGCTCCTGGTCCGACACTTCCTGGAGCGCTTTTTTAACCACGAAACCGCCTCGCCCGACGGCGACGCGAAGGCTCGCGTTCTTCTGCTGGCATGCGCAGCAGGACTTCCCGGTTTTGCTGTCGCCCTGTATCTATATCCGGTCTACCACCGCTTTATTGCGTGGCCGCCCGGCCGCCGCCTCAATATCGAGCCCCCACCCTATTGGCTCCAGGTGAATCACCACTTCTTCTTTGTCCTTTATTCCTTCGTCGTCATGGGCATCATCACGGTCTTTGAGTGGGACCTTTTCTTCCCCGACCTGCTTGACGTGTTTGTTCTGACGCCTCTCCCTATTCAAGATCGGAAACTATTTCTCGCACGGGTGGCTGCCATCAGTCTTTTCACCGGGGGATTTCTGCTGGTCGCCAACGGTCTGGCGCCCTTTGTAATTCCCGCATCGTTCGATCCACCGAATCTTGCCCGTCTGCTTGCCGGTCATGTCTGCTCGGTCCTCGCGAGCGGCCTCTTTGCCGCAGCAGCCATCCTTGCGCTACAAGGAGCCTTCCTCACAGTGTTTGGCGAGGCTCTATTCCGCCGCCTCTCCCTGCTTCTGCAGGGGATCATTATCACCGCGCTCCTGATGCTGCTGCTCCTCTTTCCCGTTCTATCCGGCGCAGTTCCCGTGCTTCTCCAATCCAACAGCTTGTTTGCCTTGTACTGCCCGCCCTTCTGGTTCCTGGGGATCTATCAGCGAATCCTGGAAGGTCCATCGGCTCCGCCTGTCTACGCCCGGCTGACACAAACCGGGTGTACTGCGCTGGCGATCACTCTCGCAATCGCCGTCCTAGCCTATCCCCTGGCCTACATGCGTCGCGTCAGTCAACTTGTCGTGGGGCCGGCCACCCAGGATACGCGGACTCTCGCAGCGCGTCCCTTCCACCGCATGCTTCATGCAAACCTGCTGCGGCCGCCTGTGTCCCGGGCCGTATTTCACTTCATCAGCCAATCCATCCTTCGCGTGCAGCGTTACCGAATCTACCTGGTCATTTACGGAGGAATCGGACTGTCCGTCGTTGCGTCTACGCTCATCCGCTTGTCCGTTGAACAAGGAGCGATTCACATCCAGATCTCCGCCGACGGCGTACGCGCCACGATCGGCATTGTCCCATTCTGGCTGATCGTCGGGCTTCGTATGGCCTTTGTATCGCCCGGCAATCAACACGGGAGCTGGGTCTTCCGTGTCGTGCACGGGCGTCCCGCGCACTTCGATGCAGCACACGAACAGCAGGCCGCCGCCAAGCTGTGGGTTCTTTTGTCCGCTCTCGTCGTGACCCTGCCCACTTGCCTGGCAACTCACCTGTTTGCGCCGCCGGAACTCCAAACTTGGAAGGCGACTGCGAGCCTGTCGCTGCTCGCAGCGGGCATGTCGCTCCTCTTCACCGATCTGCTCTTCCTCCAGGTGACGGATGTAGCCTTCACCGGTCAGCCACCCCGCGTCCCCGCGAATCTGGCCCTCACGGTCTTCAAATACTTTATGTTCTTCCCCATAGTGGCTTGGTTTCCCGTGTTTTTGGAACCATGGACGGAGGCAAGCCTTCCGCACTTTGCACTGGCCGCAGTTGCCTTCACCCTGGCCCACCTATGGCTCCGGCGCCTACACCGATCGCAGTTGCACGAGCACTGTATTACGCCCGCTTTGGAGGAGGGCGAAGACGACTTCCCCATGAAACTGGGGCTCCGCTACTAGACAGCCCTTTCCCGCGCGACCCGGCGAAACCGGCGAACCAACTCCGTTCGGTATCCTAAAGACAAAGGTCGAGGCGGGCAGCCATCTCGCCGGGCCTCCCGGCGCCAATTCTTCAGCTACCGTCCGGGCCCATGGAGATCCCCGTCTTGCCGTTCACCCGCCGAGGCTTTTTGAAATCCCTCTCGCGCACGGCGCTAGTGTTGCCGCTGGAAGAGGTCCTGCGCCTGGCAAGGCCTCTCTTCGGTCAGCAAGCCGCGCCACAAAAGCCCTCGGGTAACTCGCGCCAGACCTATGAAGCTCCGTCGCGTCCGGCGCCGAAGGGCCTTCCCTCGCCAGTCACCGGGACACCGCTGGGGGTCCAATTCACCGACGTGGCCAGCGCGGCCGGCCTCCACGTAAAGACCGTCTTCGGCGGCGAGCACCGCAACAAATACCTGCTGGAGACCACCGGCTGCGGAGCGGCATTTTTCGACTACGACCAGGACGACTGGGTAGACATCTTCCTCGTCAACGGCTGGCGGTTCGAGGGTTTTCCCAAAGGCCAGGAACCGGTGTGCCACCTCTTTAAGAACAATCGCGACGGGACCTTTACGGACGTCACCTTGAAAGCGGGGCTTGCCCGGTCGGGCTGGGGCCAGGCCTGTTGCGTGGGCGACTACAACAACGATGGCTGGAACGACCTGTTCGTCAGCTATTACGGGCAGAACGCCCTGTTCCGCAACAACGGCAACGGAACCTTCAAAGAGGTCACCAAGGAGGCGGGCCTGCTGCAATCCCGGTTGCGGTGGAACTCGGGATGCACCTTTCTGGACTACAACAAAGACGGCCACCTCGACCTCTTTGTCGGTAACTATATTGATTTCGATGTAAAGACGGCGCCGTTGCCCGAAGACGCCAACTGCACCTATAAAGGGATCCAAGTGGCCTGCGGTCCCCCAGGGCTGGAGGGCGGAAAAAACCTGCTTTATCGCAATAATGGTGACGGCACCTTCACCGATGTGTCTGAAAAGGCCGGCATGAACGGTACCCTTGGGACCTACGCCTTGAGCGCCACGGCGGCCGACTTCGACAATTCCGGTTGGCCCAATCTCTATGTGGCAAACGACTCCACATCGGCCACCTACTATGTGAACCAAAAAGACGGCACCTTCAAAGACCAGGCCATCGAAGCCGGCGTCGCCTACTCGCCCGACGGCAAACCGCAAGCCGGCATGGGGGTGACGGTCGGCGACTACAATCGCGACGGCTTGCTGGACATCGCGAAAACCAACTTCGCCGGGGACACCGACTCCCTCTACTTGAATCTGGGTGACGGCTCGTTCGACGACCGCACCTACCAGGCTGGTCTGGGGATCAACACCCGGCTCCTCGGCTGGGGCATCAGCTTTATCGATATCGACAACGATGGCTGGCTCGACATCCTGGTGGCCAACGGGCACGTCTATCCCGAGGTGGACGGAACCCAGGTGGACGCCGCCTATGCGGAACGCAAATACCTCTATCGCAACCTGCGCAACGGGCAGTTTGAGGACGTCAGCTTGGCAGGAGGGAGCGGCATTACCACCGCGGTCCCGGCGCGCGGCTTTGCCATCGGCGACTATGACAACGATGGAAACATGGACGCGGTGGTGAACTGCGTCAACGCCGGCCCGCAGCTGCTCCAGTGCCAGTCCACCCTGAAACGCAACTGGATCAAGATTCGCACCGTTGGCACTAAATCCAACCGGACGGGCATTGGCGCGTGCCTGAAAGTCGTTGCCCAAACCGGAACGCCCGTTCTGACCGCGAAGCCCGACCCGGCACATCCCAACCCACCGCTTGTCCAAATTGAAGAGGTCCGGTCCTGCAACGGCTACTTTTCCGCCAGCGACTTGCGAATCCATTTCGGCTTGGGGGACGCTCCGAAGGCAGACCTGGTCGAAATCCGTTGGCCCTCGGGGACGGTCGATACCTGGAAGGATCTCCTCGCCAATCGGCTCTACGTCCTCCAGGAGGGTGGCAAGATCCTCAAGAGCGACACGCTCTCTTCCACCCGCAAGTAGCCCGAAACCGAAGAGAGACCGGCACCGGCCATAACGTGTGCGCGGGAATGCCCCAGCGCCGCTTCAACTCAAATGCGCAACTGACCAGGACTTCCCATCTCCACGGGGCGCCTTGACGCTCCAGCAAAGCCGAGCAGTCGAATTGTCTTGCCCAAAAAGGGGTCTTCCGCGCCCGCATGGGCTCGAAACGGCTTGGGATGATTCCGAGAGAGACCCCTTTACCACAGGCTGGCATGCCACCGATTGCCCGCGTCAGCCGCAACCGCTAAGTGCACTATCTGTTACACGTACCAATGACGAAATGAACCGGAGAGGATGAAGAGCAGGTCGCCCAGACAGAGTAGAGT
>Ga0302320_10002838_pt1 | contig 40548 bp, 17 predicted proteins | sample Bog_T0_3_FD_202130 | JGI IMG/M metagenome (GOLD analysis project Ga0302320, IMG submission 202130) | Peat permafrost microbial communities from Stordalen Mire near Abisko, Sweden - Bog_T0_3 | ecosystem: Environmental > Terrestrial > Soil > Wetlands > Peat | place: Sweden: Abisko, Stordalen Mire... | reverse complement strand
TGGCCACCGTGTTGGCGGCACGCTACGCCTCCGCCGTCTCGGGCTGGGATGGCCAGCCCACCGAGGAATTCCGGCAAAAATTGAAGGTCTTGCGCGGTATGTGCCAGGACATCGTCGAATTGCGCCGGGGCGACCACAGCGGTGCCCGCTTGCAACTGGAACGGGACCGGATCGAGGAGAAACGCGAGAAAAACGACCAGGAGATGGTCGGGGAATTTGAAAAGTGGGCAAAAAGACCGGCGGTCCAGGACTGGCTGTGCCAGACGTGGGTCACCCCACGGGAGCGGGAACGGCGGAAACGCGAGATTTTTGACCTGCCGCCGGAAGAGGAGGAGACCGCGGATACGTCTGGAGAAAGTCCGGTCCAACCTGATCAAACCGAGCCGCTAGCGGTGGATTCACCGGATTCCGGCGAGGCCGGCCATGATGATAACCGTCAGCCACCTGCAATGCCGGTTGAAACCGGCCCGGAAGACCCCGGGTCAAACCCAGTCAAAGCTAGTCAAACCACTTTGCCAAAAACGCAGCCCGGCCAGAGTCGAACCAGCCCGGCCCAGGTAAATTCCCCCAGCTTTTCCAGCGGCCGTTCGTCCGCCGCCCGGCGTTATGACGAGGACGCTTGAAATGCTACCAGTCTTGGCGGCGCGGGCATGGCGGTTAATCGGATGTGTGACATTGGAGGCTGCGCCCCCCTGCGCCATCGCCGTGAAATCCGCCGTTTGTGCGGCCGGGAATTAGGCGTATAATAGCAACTGCCGGCCGCCTGCAACCCAGGAGCCGCCGTACGGATGGAATCAGGCCGTCTGAAAGAGTGGATTAGAAGTTGTTAATAATAAACCAAATCAAATGAATCGTGTCCGGATGCGTGGCGGGAGGGGCATTTGCTTAAGTTTCTATATGGCATTAACTTGCGCTCGAAAATTCCTGGGTGCGTTGCTGCAATTTCAGCCCCCGCCGGATCACGTTTCTGAAAAATATGACAAATGTCATACAGACGCGGGCGGCGGCCGGTGATAAACTTTTTTTAGCTCGATAACTAATAAAATAATTATCTTTTATTGACGGCATTGCGGCCTGCTGTGGCAGAGGATCCCATGGCAGGTCAAGAATGGCGTCCTACGGTTCATGTCATGCAAATTTTTTGCGGTCGTCGGTGGCATTTTGTTAACAACATTATTAATGGAAAACAGCGAATCACGCAACCTGATCGCGCCCTTATTTCTGAATTCGGCCTTATGCCAAAATTCTTTAAACCCCCGGTAAATACCTAGCCAAAGAACCTGTGAAATCAACCAGTACAAGTACATTATGAACCGAAACCATCAAACCTCCATTCCCTCACCCCGAAACTTAAAGGGGCGGCCGTCCGGCTGGTGGCAGCGTCTTTCTGCCGCCGGTCTGACCTTGGGCCTCACGTTCCTCCTGCAACCCGCGCACGCCAACTCCGTCGTGCTCGACGACGATTTTAACGATCCCAGCTTCAGCCTGGCCACCAACTCCACGGGCGTTGGCGGCGGCTTTACGGTCTACACGGCCGGGGGCGGGACCGCGATTGAAACGAATTCTTTCTTGGAACTTTCCAGTCAACCCAACGGGGGCTCCCAGGCGGATGTCGCTTCCGCTCAAGCCATCGGCATCAACGCCGGCGGCACGCTGTTTGACTTCCAAAACGTCAGTTTTAACTATCAGCCCGCCAACACCAGCGCCAACAGCCCCGCCACCGACCGGCTGTTCCTCGGGGTTCAAGCCAAGGGGCCCGCCGGGAATTGGACTCAAACCGTCCCCGGCAACCTGGGGATCGGATTTTACATCGAGTTTGACAGCGACAGCCTGGCCAACGGCACCGGGAGTTCCAGTTGGGACGGAACGTCCACGCTGTTCTTCAAGGACGGCCAAGGCAACCGCACGCAACTGTACAACTGGACGTTCGACCATCTGCACTGGAGCGCGACCAGTTCGAACTACGCCCCGGTGCTGGACGTTCAACTCACGGTGGGCGCGTCGAGTGTGACGCTCAACATTACCGGCGACACCTCGGGCAGTCAGCCTATCACCTACACCGGGAACTACAACGGCCTGAACATGGACCTGCTCAACGGCCTGAACAGCAGCTATGTCTCCGCGGCGGACCAGACCGAAAACCCCGGCATCATCCTGTCGGTTGACCATGTCGTGGTTACGGAACTGGGTTCCGTCATTGTCGAAACCCCGCAGATTTCCACGCCCGTGTATGCTCATAACACCAATGTAGTCTTCGGCGGCGAGTCGCTGAGCCTGACCGCCACCGTCATGGCGGGCGGCACGCCCACCTATCGTTGGCAGTTGGCCGACTTGGCCAACTACGGCACGTTCACCAACCTGCCCGGCGGCAACACCGCCACGCTCGTTTACCCGACCACCGGCTACGCCGACAGCACTGCGCGCGGTGTGATCCTCATCGCGAGCTACGGCGGCATCACCGTCACCAGCGCCGTGGTGAATGTCTCCGTCATGCCGGGGTCCGTCCCCGAGGTTGGCCCGGACATCGCCCCGGCCTATGGCGTTCTCACCGCCAACACCCCGCTGACGCTCTCCGCCACCTTTATTGGCAACAATCCCATCACCTATCATTGGCAGATCAGTCCGGACGGCAACTCGTCGTGGTCCAACATCGCGGGTGCGACGAACACCACGTACACCATCTCCAACCCGAGCAGCACCAATGCGGGCTATTACCGGCTCGTCGCGACGAACCCGCTGGGCACGAGTGACTCCAGCGTCGCCCAACTGGTCTTCCCGGCGCTCATTCCTCCGGCGGCCGGCACTTACGGGGCGCATGTGTTGGCGCTCAACCCGGTGGCCTTCTGGCAGTTGAATGAAACTTGGCCTCCGAACTCCACCAATATACCGGCCTTCGATGCCACCGCCAACGGCTTCAATGGCACTTACCTGCCGGACGCTCAAAATGCCGCCGAGAGCGTCGTGGGGCCTCAGCCTCCCACGTACCCGGGATTTACCACCGGCCAGGGCGCGTCGGATTCCTCGGCCACCGATCCCAACTCGGTGGTTAAAGTCCCAGGTTTGGCGCTGAACACCAACACCGTGACCATCGCCATGTGGATCAATCCCGCGGGTGGTAATTCTATTTCCAACAGCACGGGATTGTTTGTGAACCGCTCCGGGAGTGACGCCGCCGGCCTTGGGTTTGCCGCCGGCGGCGGTGGCGACTTGGGTTACTGGTGGAACAATAACAGCGGCTTCACCTACGATTTTGAGTCGGGGCTTTATCCCGTGTCTGGCATCTGGCAACTGGTGGTCATGGTGGTTCAAACAAATCAGACGACCTTCTATCTGGATTACGTGGATGCCGGCGGGGTTACGCATTTGCTGACGGCCAACAATCCCGTGGCCAACAATGTCGAGTATTTCGGCAGCGGCAGCACGTTCATCGGCTCGGATGCGAACGGGACCGTCGCTAACGACGCGTTCTCCGGCGCCATTTCCGATGTGGCTGTGTGGAATTATGATCTCACTCCCGGCCAGATTCTGTCCTTGTTTGACTCGGCCGTCGGCGTGGCGGGAAATCCGCCGGGCATCACCGGACAGCCCGGAAATTCTTACACCTTTGCGGGGAACACGGCGGTGTTTAGCGCCACCGGCATCACCGGCACCACCCCGCTGGTGTATCAGTGGCAACATGCTGGCACCAATTTGGTGAACAACCTCACTTTTTCCGGCGTTAATACGAACACCCTGACCGTCACCAACGTGACGGCGAACGTCGCTGGCGTGTACAACCTGGTGATCACGAACCTGTTCGGCAAAGTGGTCAGCAGCAATGCGTTTCTGGTTGTTCCCACGCCCAGCTTGGTCGGTCAATGGCTCAACGGCACCACCAACGCCACCAACTTTGTGGATCTTTCCGGCTATTCGCCGGCGGGCCTCCACACCGGTTACCTGATCAACAGCAACGGCAATCCCGGGTATATGTTCACGAATGATCTGCCCCCGGCTCCCAATACCAATGCGAGCAGCCTGTCGCTGTTGATGTTCGACGGGGCCACGGCCTTGGTCATCAGCAACTCGTCCACGTGGGATGCCAGCTACACCAACACCTACGACGACCAAATTCAAAACCAGTTCACCGTCTCCTGCTGGGCGAAAAACACGCCGGTCGGCTGGAGTCCGTTTGTCTCCAAGTGGGGTGAGGGCCCGCCGTACAATCCGCCGGAGGGCGGCTGGCAGCTCCGCATGGATGGTGATGGCATGAATTCGTGTTTCACCGTGCGCGACAACAACGCGGGTGGGTTTGTCTTTGGAAACACCGGCAATGCGGCGGATGACATGGCCACCGTAACCTTCCCCAGCAATGATGGCAACTGGCATCACTATGCCGGCACCTTCAACGCCAACACGGGCCTCCGTTGCCTGTATGTGGACGGTCAGTTGGTCGCCCAGGAAACCAACAACGCGGCCTGCGTGCTGGCCCCGTATTCCCACGTCGTCATCGGCGGCAAAGACGCGCAGCCGGGCAATAACTTTGGCAACTTCGCCACCAACGTCCTGTACTTTGACGTGCGCATCTACAACTACTCGCTCTCCCAGGGCCAGGTTCAGTCGCTGGTCGGCTTGCATCCGCCGTCGATTGCCGGGCAGCCGGCCAGCGTCAGCGCCTACGTGGGCACCACGGCCACCATTGCGGCCACCGGCGTCAGTGGCTCCACGCCCCTGTCGTATCAATGGTCGTTTAACGGCACCAATATCTCGGCGGGCAACACCAATTACTCCGGCGCCAATACGAACATCTTGACCATTCTCAATGCGACCACCAACGTGGTGGGCGCCTATCAATTGACGGTCACGAACCTGTACGGCAGCGTGGTCAGCAGCAATGCCTTCTTCACCGCCGTCGCCAAGACCTTGGTGGGTGGCTGGGTGAACGGAACCACCAGCGACCTGACTGATGTCTCCGGCTATTCGCCGGCGGGCACCCATGACGGTTTTGCCGTCGGTGCGGCCAACTATGTGTTCACGAATGATGTGCCGCCCTACCGGACCGGCCAATCACTCTTGTTCCCCAACGGCGACACGGCCATCGCCATCAACAACTCGGCCACCAGTGACGGCGCCACCTACACCAACACGTTCGATGGCGGCCTGGCCAACGGTTTCACCGTCTCGTTCTGGGCGAAGGGTTACAATACTGCCGGCGGGTCCGTGTGGAAGCAGTATGTGTCCAAGGATGGTTATCAGAATAATGGCACGGTTAATGATAACCTGGGCTGGTCAGTCGGCACCGAAGGCTGGTCCGAAGTCTTGAACTTCTCCATGCAGGGTTCTGATCACGGTGGCATCGCCTACCCCGGCAACATCGGGGATGGCCTTTGGGGAAATACGATTCTGGAATCCCCGGGTTATCCCGGCGACACTCAATGGCATTTCTACACCGCCACTTATAATCTCGCCTCGGGCATCCGCAGCACTTGGTATGATGGCAAAGTGGTGGCTTATCAGACCGGCGACGGAAGTTACAACCAGTCTCCGGCTGAACACCTCGTCCTCGGTGCCATGCAAGACTCGAGCGGCGCCTATACCTCCTTCCTGCCCACCAGGCTGTATGACGTGCGCGTCTATAACTACGCCCTCAATACCAACCAGATCTTGCAGTTGTTCGCCCCGCCTGCCACCACTCCGGCCCAGATCATCACGATGCCGCCGGCCTACCAAACCAATTATGTGGGTTGGACGGTGCAGCTCAGTGTCCCCAGTAATGGCGGCGCCCCCGTCACCAATCAGTGGCAGTTCAACGGCGTCAACCTGACGGACGGCGGCAATATCTCGGGCTCCCGCACCAGTGTGCTGACCATCCAAAATGTGACGACCGCCAACGCGGGTCTGTATGGCTTTACCATCGCAAACGCGTATGCCACGGCCAGCGCCACGGTGAATCTCGTCATCGTGCCCACCTCGCCGGCGCCGACCGCGAATCTCGTGGGCCGGTGGATCGCGGGCAGCAACACCGTGGCCGATGTTTCCGGCTATTCGCCGGTTGGCACCCATGACGGTTATTTCTCGGGCGGCGTCAACCACTACTGGACGAATGATGTGCCGCCCACCGCGGTGCCTGGCAGCCACGCCCTGTACGTCGGTGCCGTGGGCCTGGTGATCAGCAACTCGTCCACCCTGGACACGCACTACACCAATACGTTCGACAACCTGCTTACCAACGGCTTCACCCTCTCCTTCTGGGCGAAGGGTTTCCCCAGCGGCTGGAGCTACTTGATCACCAAGAATGGTGACAGCGGTTCACCCAACTCCGGCTGGACCATGCGCCGGCAGGGCTACTTCGGAGGGAATAACGCGGCTTGGACCATGCGCAGCCCCGGTGGCACGCTCGTCGCGGGTGGGGACTCATACGGGAGCACGGATGACATGGGCTCAACCAACCTGAACCTCAATGACGGCGCTTGGCACTTCTATACCGGCGCTTATACCCAGGGGGGCAACCGCACCCTGTATGTAGATGGCAACTTGGTCGCTCAGGCGACCAGCGAAGGGGCCTACAACTTGTCCGCGGCTGAACACTTCGTCATCGGCGGCATTGACGACTCGCCGGGCAACGCCTTTGGCTCCTACTTCACCGGCGAGTTCTACGACGTGCGCATCTACGACACCGAACTCACCCCGGCCCAGGTGGGCTACGTCGGAACCACCCAGTTGGCGCCGATCGTCGTGCAGTCGCCGACACTCACCTCGGGCTACCACCCGGGCGTCAATGGCGCTCCTGGTTCATTCGTGCTGACCTGGTCTGCGGGCACGTTGCAAGAGACGACCAACCTGCTCAGCGGGTGGACGCCGGTCACCACCGTATCGCCGTACACGAACACCGTCAGTACGACCAACAAGCAGATGTTCTTCCGGGTGAGCAACCCGTAAGGCGGACGCTGATCAATAATATCTGAATCAGAGAGGCGGAGGTGCAAACCTCCGCCTCTTTTTTTTCACCGCCGCGAGCGCGTCAGCGCGACGTCGTCCCCTTGGTAGGGCGGTGCTGCCGCGCCGCCCTAATATTGCCTTTTCCCCAAAGCGCCCCGGTGCCCCGTGCACCCCTGGCTTTTGCCGGCCCACGGCCACTGGAACCATCATAGTTCTGTGAGTCTGACGATGATTTTCCCTCCCTGTCCGCCATCCCGTCCGCCGTAACTTCAGGCGGAAGTCCCTCCCTGCGGGACGACGGCGGAAGCTTCAGCGACGGCGGATCTCCAAGGGAGCCGCCATGAACTGTGGTTCGCCACCGGACATGAACAAACCTCACCCCTGCAGGTCGGGTCCCCTGACCCGGCGTTCCCTCCCCCTTTAGGCCGTGTGCCCTCACACCGCGCTGCGAGCGCTTCAACGCGAGCAGGCAACCCCTTTGCGATTTCTCCCCTGAACCCAGCCCGTCCCGCCCTGCGCGACGGATGGAGGCTCTCCCCCTGTCTTAATGCAGGAGAGCGCCGGGACGGTCAACCCCCGCCGCTTGGTCCCCGTCCATCGGCCGCCGCCGGGGCAGGGGACCCGGCCTGCAAGAACATGAACCCTGCTCCGGCCGGTCGGGTGCTCATCGGTCCTGGTGAGTGCTGCGGATGTGCCTGCGGCGTCCGGCAGGAATCCGCCGCTTGACCGTCCGGGAATTAGGCGTATAATAGCAACTGCCGGCCGGCGCTTGCCGATACGCTGCCACCAGGGCCCCGGCGGACGGATGGATCCAGGCCATCCGGCTTCTTTGACATTAGGCCACATGCTTGGGAGGTGCCCAAGACTGGCATGAAACCGGCGGTTGGCCCACCGGTGAATCCGGGTCCAAGTGAGTCCGGCTGAGTCCAAGCAAAGACGTTCCAAGCCGGCACCCGCCCGTGGCGTGCTGTGCTCAGGCAAGAGACTGCCTCAATCAGCGCCCAGAGGGCGTCTCCGCTCTCCGGGACGACGGAGGATTGGCAACCAGCCTGCGCGCCCGCCGAATTGCGGTCGTGCATCCCGAAGTTGTTGGCGTTTTTTGTGCCGCCGACCTCGAAATCCAATGCCGCCAGGTTTGCAAGGCCAAAAAGTAACACAACCTATTTGAATGCAATCAGTTGCAACGAATATTCTGGGTAAAAATAACCAAAAACAACCATAAATAACCAAAATAACAGTTTCGTTTTTTTTGTGTGTTCCGGGGTGACACCCGCCCCCGCGCCTGATCGCCACCGTGTGGGTGCACCCCGCCTCCCGCCCCGCGTATAAACCCGCCGTCCGTCCGCCCAATGGGCGCGCCCGTCCAACCTTGCCCACAACTTCGGGATGCACCGGACTTGCCATGGCTGCCGACAAAGTCGGGGTGGGGGCTCGTCCCCACATCCGGCCACCGCCTCGTCCCCCCGGCCCTTCGGGTTTGCCAGCCAGCGATCTCTCCCCTGTGCCCGGCTTGCAGGCTGGGGCTCCACCCGGCGTGGCGTTTGTCACCTTCCGACTTTGTCGGTGGCCTTGGCCGGACTTGCCGCCCGGGGCAACTTAATGCTCGACCCGATCCCCGCCCGCCCCTACGATGAGCCCATCAATGTGGACGATTTTCCGAGAGTTTATCCGGTTCTGCGTGCGCGAGAAGAAATGGTGGTTGCTGCCACTGGTGACGCTCTTGCTCCTGCTTGCCGTGATCCTGGTTTTTGCGACCAGTTCAGGCTTCGTCTGGTCCCTGTATCCCTTTTTCTAAGCGATGCCGGCGTGGTCCAACATCCTGGGAATTTCCGCTTATTACCACGATGCGGCGGCGGCGTTGGTGTGCGACGGCCGGATCGCCGCGGCCGCGCAGGAGGAGCGCTTCACCCGGAAAAAGAACGATCCGGATTTTCCGCGGCAGGCCATCAGCGCCTGCCTGCGCCAGGCCAAGCTCACGGGCGGCCAGTTGGACGCCGTGGTTTTCTACGACAAGCCGGTGCTCAAATTTGCCCGGGTGCTGGAGACGTATCTGGCCGTGGCGCCGCGCGGCTGGCGGACTTTTCCCGCCGTGATCTCTAACTGGCTGGGGGAAAAGCTGGATCTGCGGGGCACGCTCCGCCAGGAGCTGCCCGAGCTGCGCGCGGATTGCGCCATTTTATATACGGAGCATCACCAGGCCCACGCCGCCAGCGCGTTTTATCCGTCGCCCTTTGCCGAGGCGGCCATCCTCACCGTGGATGGCGTCGGCGAATGGGCCACCACCACCATCGGTGCCGGCCGCGGTTCGGAAATCCGGCTGCTCGAGGAGCTGCGCTTTCCCCATTCCCTCGGGCTGTTATATTCGGCGTTCACGGCTTATTGCGGCTTCCGCATCAATTCCGGCGAATACAAATTGATGGGCCTGGCGCCCTACGGCGAACCCAAATATGCCGGGGCCATCCGCACCCATCTGGTTGAGCAAAAGCCGGACGGCTCGTTCCGGCTGAACCTGGACTATTTTGATTTTCTGGGCGGCACCACCATGACCAACGACCGCTTTCACCGGTTGTTGGGCGGACCGCCGCGCGCCGAAGATGACCCCATCACGCCCCGGCACATGGATGTGGCGCGCTCGATCCAGATGGTCTGTGAGGAGATGATGCTGCGGCTGGTCCGCCACGCACGGGAGCTGACGGGCTGTGATGATCTTTGCCTGGCCGGCGGGGTGGCGCTCAATTGCGTGGCGAACGGCCGGATTCTGCGTGAAAAAATCTTCCGGCGGCTCTGGATTCAACCCGCCGCGGGCGATGCCGGCGGCGCGCTCGGGGCGGCCCTGGCGGCCTGGCACCGCCAGGCCGCGCGAACGCCGGCGGCCCCGGACTCCATGCGCGGCGCGCTGCTGGGCCCGGAATATTCCGAAAGCGAGATCGAAGCCGTCCTGAAAGGACACCAGGCGGTTTACCGCCGCTGCACCGACGACGAACTGCTCGCAGCCACCGTCAAATTGCTGGCGGAGGAAAAAGTAGTGGGCTGGTTTCAAGGGCGGATGGAATTTGGCCCGCGCGCCCTCGGGAACCGGTCCATTCTGGGTGACGCCCGCTCGCCACGCATGCAATCGGTGATGAACCTCAAGGTGAAATTCCGCGAGTCCTTTCGTCCGTTCGCGCCGGTGGTGCGGCGGGAACGCGTGGCGGATTATTTTGAACTGGATGAAGATTCGCCCTACATGCTGCTCGTCGCGCCCGTTCAGGCCGGGCTGCGCCGGCCCTTGCCCGCCGGCAAAAGCGGCTTCGATCTGCTCCAATCCGGGCGCTCCACCATCCCGGCGGTCACGCATGTGGATTATTCCGCCCGGGTGCAGACTGTCACGCGCGAGGTCAACCCGCGCCTTTATGATTTGCTGCTGCGCTTTGAACAGGCCACCGGCTGCGGGGTTTTGGTGAACACTTCGTTTAACGTGCGCGGGGAGCCGGTGGTCTGCACGCCGGATGACGCCTACCGCTGTTTTATGAACACGGAGATGGATTATTTGATCCTCGGCAACTTCGTCATTGAACGCCTGGCCCAACCCCGCGCCACGGTGGAACGGCGCCGGGCGCCGCAAGCAGATTAAATGAGACTCCACTTCAAAGAGGACCCCCGGGAATGGCGCAAGGCCGCGCTGCTGAGCCTGATCGGCCCGGCCGTGATCACCGGCATTTTGCGCCATCGGGGCGTGGTGTCCGCGACCGGTCTGGCCGCGGCGCTGGCGGTGCTCGCGCTGGTGGCGTTGTGCGCCTGGACGCGGCCCCGCTGGTTCCGGGGCTATTACCGCTTTACGACCCGGCTGGGCTTTTATATAATCCAAGCGGCGGGCCGGGTGGTTCTGGCGGCCCTGTTTTTTGTGATCCTGACCCCGTTTGGATGGATCCTGCGCCTGCTGGGGAAGGACTTTCTCCGGCTTAAACCGCCGTCGGACATGCAAACGTTCTGGCAATCCGCCAGGCAGGATGGTTCCCTTGACCGCCTGTATTGAACTTTATGAGCCGCCGCAAGCCAAAGCGCAAGGCCGCCCAGAAACCCGCCGCGCCGCTATCCCGGCGGAAACTGTGGGGTTTCCGCCTGCTCGCCTTGGCGGGAGTGCCGCTCCTTTTCTTCGGCCTGCTGGAATTGGGGCTGAGGCTGGCCGGTTTTGGCTATCCGACCGCCTTCCTGCTGAAATCAGCCCACCGCGGTGAAAACACCTTCGTGCAGAACTACCAGTTTGGCTGGCGTTTTTTTGGTCCGCGTGCGGCCCGCGTGCCCTACGCGACTTCCATCCCGCGCGCGAAGCCGCCCGCCACGGTGCGGATTTTTGTCTTCGGCGAGTCCGCCGCTTACGGCGATCCGCAGCCGCGTTTCGGGCTGCCCCGCATGCTGGAAACCATGCTGGGCCTGCGTCATCCGGACAAGAAGTTTGAGGTGGTCAACGCGGCCATGACCGGCATCAACTCGCACGTCATCCGGCCCCTGGCCCGCGACTGCGTGGAGGCCGGCGGCGACGTCTGGGTGATTTACATGGGAAACAATGAAGTGGTCGGGCCATTCGGTGCCGGGACGGTCTTTGGCGGTCAAACGACGCCGCTGCCCTTGATCCGCGCTGGCCTGGCATTCAAAGCGACCCGGACCGGCCAATTGTTCGACGCCTTGTGGGCGGCGGCGCAGAAGACCTCCGTGGAGAACGGCGAATGGGGGGGCATGGGGATGTTCGTCAAATATAAGGTGGCGGGTTCCGACCCGCGGCTCGGTGCGGTCTATGAGAATTTCGGCCAAAATCTGCGAGACATCATCGCCGCCGGCCGAAACAGCGGGTCAAAAATCGTCGTCAGCACGGTGGCGGTGAACTTGAAGGATTGCGCCCCCTTCGCGTCGCTGCACCGCCCCGATCTTTCGGAATCCCATCTCAACGAGTGGCAACGATGCTTCGATGCCGGTGCCAAAACCCAGGCGGACGGGGACTTTCGGCAGGCGTCCACGGACTACGATCAAGCGGAACAAATTGACGACCGTTTTGCGGAGTTGCGGTTTCGCCGCGGCCAATGCGCGTTGGCATTGCAGGAGGCCGGGGTGGCCCAAAAGGAGTTTGCCGCGGCGCGCGATCTGGATGCCTTGCGTTTTCGCTGTGACAGCCGGCTCAATGACATTATCCGGCGGCAGGCGGCGGGCGGGGTCGCGCTGGCCGACGGGGAACAGGCGCTGGCGGAGGCGAGTTCCGACGGGGTCCCCGGCGCGGAGTTATTTTATGAACATGTCCATCTTACCTTCGAGGGCAACTATGTCCTGGCCCGGTCCATCGCGGAACAAGTGGAAAAGGAACTGAGGCTTCCGAAAAGCGCCCCTTGGCCGGACCTTGCCCAATGCGCGCAACACCTCGGTCACACACCACGCGACATGCAACTGGCCTGGTCAATCCTATTCGAGCGCTTGGTGGGCGTGCCATTCACATTTCAAGCCGGCCATGATGAACAAATGCGCCGTCTGAAGGAAGCCGTGCGCGAGTTGCCGCCGGCCGATTCGGCCGCGTCGCTGCGCGGGGCACAAGCCGCCGCCGAGGCCGCGCTCGCGTGGCGGCCCGACGATGCCGAGCTGTGGGAACAATTGGGCGAAATCAAGGCAAGGCGGGGGGATAATGCCGGGGCGCTTGCCGCGGTTCAACATTCACTGGACCTGATGCCCAACCAGGGCACCGAGTGCTGGCAGTTTTACGGCACGCTGCTGGCGCAGGAGGAGAAATATGAGGATGCCATCGCGGCCTATAAACATGTCCTGAAGCTCAATCCGCGAGTCGCTTGGGCTGGGGACAACCTCGCTTTGTGCCTCAGGAAACTTGGCCGCCGCGACGAGGCAGTCGTTGAGTTCAAACGCGTCCTCGCCCTGAAACCGGGTTATGGCACGGCTTGGCTGTTGCTGGGGCAACTGTATGAAGAAATGGGGCGCACCAACGATGCGGAACAATGCTACACCACCGCGTTGACCAATCGCGTCAACCAGGCGGACGATCTGGCCAGGCTGGCGCGGTTTTGCGCCAGCCGGCACTGGTTTGGGATGGCAGCCACCAATTTCGCCGACGCCATTGAACTCAGCCCGTCGGATCCCGGCTTGCGCATGGAAGCCGGACAAGTGCTGGCGGCGCTGGGCCGGCATGACGAAGCCGCGCGGCAATATCAGTTGGCCGTTGAACTGGCGCCCGATCAGGTTCAATTCCACATGGAACTGGGTTTTGAACTGGGCCGGTTGGGGAAGCCCGCGCTGGCCGAGCCGGAGTTTCGCCAAGCCCTGCGGTTGAATCCCAATTTAACAGAGGCGTGTACGGCCCTGGGGGTCGCCTTATACGAACAGGGAAAGCTGGATGAGGCCCTCAAACAATTTGAGGACGTGCTTCAGCGCAACCCGCAGGATGCAACCGCCCTGCACTATGCACGGCTGTTGCGGAATCGGACTCCTTTGCAATAATATGCCCGAAGATTCCAGAGCTTTCGTGGGAGTATCCTAATGCATTTGTGAAATGTTAATGGCATGAATATAATGGAACAGGTTCAATTCTAACGTTATGAGCCGCCGAAAATCAAAGCGTAACGCTGCCAACAATCCCGCCCCGCCATTGTCCGGCCGGAAACTGTGGGGTTTCCGCCTGCTCGCCTTCGCCGGCGGGCCGCTGCTTTTCCTCGGCCTGCTGGAATTTGGGCTGAGGCTGGCGGGTTTTGGATACCCGACCACCTTCCTGCTGAAATCAGCCAACCGCGGTGAAAACACCTTCGTGCAGAACAACCAGTTTGGCTGGCGTTTTTTTGGTCCGCGCGCGGCCCGCTTGCCGGTCGCGACTTCCATCCCGCGCGCGAAGCCGCCCGGCACGGTGCGGATTTTTGTCTTCGGCGAGTCCGCCGCTTATGGCGATCCGCAGCCGCGTTTCGGGTTGCCCCGCATGCTGGAAGCCATGCTGGGCCTGCGTCATCCGGACAAGAAGTTTGAGGTGGTCAATGCCGCCATGACCGGCATCAATTCGCACGTCATCCGGCCCCTGGCCCGCGACTGCGTGGAGGCCGGCGGCGACGTCTGGGTGATTTACATGGGGAACAATGAAGTGGTCGGGCCATTTGGCGCCGGGACGGTCTTTGGTGGTCAAACGACGCCGCTGCGCTTGATCCGCGCCGGCCTGGCGTTCAAAGCGACCCGGACCGGTCAATTGTTCGACACCTTGCGGGTGGCGGCGCAGAAAACCTCCGTGGAGAACGGCGAATGGGGGGGCATGGGGATGTTCGTCAAATATAAGGTGGCGGGTTCCGACCCGCGTCTCGGTGCGGTCTATGCGAACTTCGGGCAAAATCTGCAAGACATCATTGCCGCAGGCCGAGACAGCGGCGCGAAAATCGTCTTAAGCACGGTCGCGGTAAATTTGAAGGATTGCGCCCCCTTTGCATCGCTCCACCGCACCGATCTTTCGGAAGCGCGGCTCACGGAATGGCAGCGCTTTTTTGACGCCGGGGTGCAAGCCCAGGCGGACGGGGACTTTCGGCAGGCGGCCACGGATTATGATCGAGCGGAACAAATTGACGACCGTTTTGCGGAGTTGCGCTTCCGCCGCGGCCGATGCGCGCTGGCGTTGCAGGAGGCCGGAGCGGCCCAAAAGGAGCTGGCTGCGGCGCGCGATCTGGACGCCTTGCGGTTTCGCTGTGACAGCCGGCTCAATGACATCATTCGGAAGCAGGCGGCGGGCGACGTGGCGCTGGCCGACGGGGAACGGGCGCTGGCGGCGGCGAGTCCGGATGGCATGCCTGGCGCTGACTATTTTTATGACCATGTGCATTTCACCTTCCCGGGCAACTATGCGCTGGCCCGGGCCATCGCAGTTGAAGTGGAAAGAACATTGAGGCTGCCCGAAAACGCCCCCTGGCCGGCGGACTCAGCCCAATGCGCGCAACGCCTCGGCTACACGCCGCGCGACACGCAACTGGCCTGCTCCGAAATGCTCGGGCGGCTGGCGGATGTGCCCTTCACGTTTCAGGCCAATCACGATGAACAAACGCGCCGCCTGGCGGAAGCCCTGCGCGAATCGCCGCCGGCCAATTCGGCGGCGTCGCTGCGTGAGGCTCAAGCTGCCGCCGAAACCGCGCTGGCGCGCTGGTCCGACGATGGCGGGCTGTGGGAGCAATTGGGCGAAATCAAGCAGGCGGAGGGAGATTATCCCGGGGCGGTGGACGCCGCCAAGCATCTGCTGGACCAGGTGCCCAGTAGCGCCCAAGGCTGGCTGCTGTACGGCACGGTGCTGGCTCAAGAAGAGAAGTACGAGGAGGCGGCCGCGGGCTTTAAGCGGGTGTTTATGCTCGATCCGCAAGCTGTTTGGGGCCGGTTCAACTTCGCCTCGTGCCTGGAAAAACTGGGCCGGCACGACGAAGCCATCGCCGAATTCAAACGCACACTCGTCCTGAAGCCAAATTATGGCACGGCCTGGCTGGGGCTGGGGCAACTCTATGAAAAAATGGGGCGCACCAACGACGCGGAGCAATGCTACACGGCGGCGTTGACCAATCGCGTCAATCAGGCGGACGATCTGGCCACTCTGGCGCGCTTTTGCGCCAGCCGCGGCTGGTTTGGGCCGGCGGTCACCAATTTTGCCGCCGCCATTCAGCTTGACCCGTCGGATCCCCGCTTGCACTTGGAAGCCGGCCGGGCGCTGGCGTTGATGGGCCGGCATGACGAAGCCGCGCGGGAATACCAGTCGGCTGTTGAACTGGAGCCCTCTCAGGCCCTGCCCCACATGCAACTGGGGGTTGAACTGGGCCGCCTGGGGAAACCCGCCCTGGCCGAACCGGAGTTTCGGCAGGTGCTGCGGCTGGAGCCAGATTCCATCGAGGCGCGCACGGACCTGGGAATCGCCTTATACGAACAGGAAAAGCTGGATGATGCCTTGAAACAATTTGAGGAGGTTCTTCAGCGCAATCCCGGGGATGCCACCGCTCTTCACTATGCCGGACAATTGCGGGCCCGAACACCTGTGCCTGCAGGAAGGTAGAGCGGCGCGTTGCGCCGTCCCCCGCCCAAGACAAAGCGGGCGACCGAACGGGGCAGGTCGTCCGTTGGGCGTGGTTCGGTTCCATCGCCTGACGCTTACGGATTGCTCACTCGGAAGAACAACAGTGGGGTCGTCATCCCGTTCGTGAACGGCGATGAATTCGTGGTTCGCGTCCACAAGCCCGTTAAGTTGGTCGTCTCCAGCAAAGTGCCCACATTCCACGTCAGCACCAACTGACCGGGATTGCCATTGGCGCCCGGGAGGACGTGCGTGCTCAGTGTCGGTGCCGACGGAGCTTCCACCACGTTCAGTTGGGGCAGGGTGAGCGCGTAGTTATAGATGCGCACGTCGTAGAACTCGCCGGTGAAGAAGCTGCCAAAGCTGTTGCCCGGCGAGTCGTCTATGCCGCCGATGACGAGGCGTTCAGCCGAGGGCAAGCCATATGCCCCTTGGCCGGTCTCTTGGGCGACCAGCACACCATCTACATACAGGTTACGGTTGCCCTCCAGGGTATAAGTACCCGCATAGAAGTGCCAATTGCCATCGTTGAGGTTCAGGGTTGACGTGCCCATGTCATCCGTGCTCCCGTATGAGTCCGCCCCCAAGACCAGCGTGCCGCCGGGGCTGCGCAGGGTCCAACACGGATTATTATTACCGTAGTATCCCTGTCGGCGGAGGGTCCAGCCGGTGTTTGGCGAGCCAGAATCACCATTTTTGGAAATCAAATAATTCCAACTGCTCGGAAAGCCCTTCGCCCAAAACGTGAGGGTGAACGTGTTCTGGAGCTGGTTATCGAACGTATTGGTGTAGCTCGCATCCCAAGTGGACGAGTTGGCGATGGCGATGGCGGTGCCCCCGGTGAGCGCCAGCGACTGACCGGGCCGGTTTGGCGGCATGTCATTCGTAAACATGGCGCCGGAGCCGCCGATGGTGTAACCGTCGTGTGTGCCCGCTGGCGAATAGCCTGAAACATCGGTCAAACTGTTGGTTCCGTTCAACCATTGACCCACCAGGCTCTGTTGCGCAATGGTGAGGGTCACGTTGCTGCTGGTCACGCTGCCGAACAGGTTTGTGATCAACACATCATAGATCCCCACGTCATACGCCGTCACATTGCTGATGGTCAAGGTGCTGTTCGTGACGCCGGAGAAATAGGCGTTGTTCACCAAATTAGTCCCGTTAAACTGCCACTGAAACGCAAAGGCGGTGGTGCCGCCGGCGGTGACACTCATCTGCGGCGACGCGCCCGCAAAGGTGTACACCGGCTGCGGCTGGGCGGTGATCTGCGGCGAAAAGCCAACCACGCCGAGGGCCGTCTCGTACATACACGTCAACTGGGCGGCACTGAGGGCATTGGTGTATATGCCCGCCTCGGAAATATCGCCGGTGAACAAGCGACTGCTGCTGCTGCTGTCGCCACCGATCTCAATCGTTCCGCCACTCCACGCTTCGCCGGTTGACGCAACGTTATTGGTGGCCGACAGCAGATGATACAGCCCGTTGGCATCCTGGTAATCCAGATAGAGGACCGCATTGGATGAACTGGTCACTAAGGCCACAAACGACCAGGCGTTGGTCGGCGGAAAGAGCCCAGAATTGTAGCCCCAGGTCTGTTCCGAGTTGTCATTCCAGGTGTATCCCAGACAGGGCATGCCGCTGGCATTCTCGGTTCCTCCAAAATCCAAGCCCGACGCGTCGCCGCTGGTTCGGTTGAAGAGCAGTCCGGCATTTTCGCCCGGATTTGCAGTGGGACAAATCCACAAGGCGATGGTGCAATTGGTAATATTGAGGTTGAGATTTAAAGCCGGAAGCGTGACCACGGAAGCACTGTTCCCGCTCACCGCTTGAAGGGCCCCCTGGTTGGTCGCAAATCCAGCGAAAACCGGAGGTTGCGGCGACCGAACTCCGTTGTAGCCATTTTGAGCGGACGCTCCATAAACCCCGTTGAATCCGTTCCCGCTGATATCAGCCGCTGGCAAGGTTCCGGTGGCAGGATTACCGGTTTCATTCAGCGGCCAGAGGGCCACCGGATTATTGGAAAGCGCGCAGGCCGCGTAACTGCCGGGCGGTGGCGGAGGCAGCACGGTGACCACCACCGGAGCGCTCAGCGTGGTGCCGCCGCCGTTCGAAGCCGCCAGCACGTAGACCGGAATCCCATCCGCGGCGGTCAACTGGTTGATCACCAAGTTCGTGGTCGTCGTGCCGACGTAATGGGCGCCCGCCACGAGATTTGTGTACGGCCCGCCGGCCGGGCCGGCCTGCCATTGGTAGGTGATCGTGGGATTAGGAATCGTGGCATCCCCTACGGCCGAACCGCCGGTCAGGATCGCGCTGTCACCAGGCAGCTTGGCCGCACCACTCGGCTCAAGGATGAAGTAAGGCGGCGGTGTCCATCCCACGGCCCGCAGCACCAGACAGTTGAAGTTCCCGTAGCTGGTGAGCAGGTTCTCCTGAATCATTTGCACGGTGTTGGAAGCCGTAAACGTCCCGACCAGGTAGGCGTTGTCATCCATGGTGTAAGTGGAAGAGACGTCGAGGCTGTTCGCCGGATCCTGCCAGTTCACGGTCCGCTGGCTGTTGGGCGGGGTATAGGTGCCGTCGTCCAGCGCAAACAACTGCACGGAGTAGGGCTGCCCCACGACGAGGCCGCTCAATGTGATCAAATGAGTGGCGGATGTTTCGGGGCTGTCATAGTACTTGTCGCCCAGACAGGTTGCGAAATTGGCATTGTTGATCGCCGCCGCGTTGGTGATGGCGGTGGACGTATAGCCATTGCCGCCTGAGACCGTCGCCCATGTGCCGGCCGCCGCGAACACGATGGGCGAGTCATTGCCGTTGGTGACGATGACCGGGTTGCCGCCGTTTTGAGCCACCATCGCCCCGGCAACATAGGTTCCAGGGATGTTGGTCAAGATTTGGTCGGCGTTGAGACCGACAAAGGGGAGGGGGTTGCCTCACTGGTATACGGTGATGTGGAAGAGGGGGGTGTACTCAATCCACTCCACATTGAACAAATATCCGGTGCCTCCCACAAACACCAACGCCAGGTTCTGGGCCCCGCTGGCACCGGTCAAGGCGGTGCTCACCGTCGCGTAGGTTTGCCAACCGCCAGTGTTGGTCACGGTGAGGGTGCCAATCAGCGGGCCGGTCGCTGTCCCCAGACGGACTTGGATCGTTCCGCCGGACGTGGCGCTCGCCACGCGCGCGCTCAGGCTCAAGGTGGCCGCGCCAAAATTCACATTCGTGTAAACCACCCAACTGCCGTTCATGATGTCGCACACATCCTGTCCGCCCTCCGAGCAAGGCTCCAGCCCGGTTCCCGACTGGCTGCTGAAGTTCGCGGCCAGGATGAGCATCGGAATCGTGGCCAGCGACGCGCCCACCGGCGCTGAATTGGAGCTCACGCCAACGCTGTTGGCGGCGGATACCTCGTAATAATAATTTGGACCATCAATCACGTTGGTGTCGGTGAAGGTGGTCACCGACAGATTGGTGGCGATGATGACGTAGCCGCTGGAACTGTTCGTCGATCGCTCCAGAGCGTAACCCGTCGCGGCGGTGGAGGCCGTCCAGTTTACGGCCACCTGGCCAATGCCGGTGCTTAGGGAGAGCCAGCTTGCCGTCGCCGACAGCCAGGCCGGTGTCGGTGGCGCTGTAACAGCGGGGCCAACCGGCATCAGGGTCAGAACTTCTCCGACTTGCGTCTGGTAGCTGAACAGGCTTCCCGTGAACTGGGTGGTGGGATTGACCGTTGAAGCAATTTGGATGATCGTCTGCGGCCAGGGATTGATCAGGCTCACTCGCTGGCCGGCCGTGCTGGTGATTTGCACGTAGGAGATCAGTCCGTTGGTGATGGCGCTCGAAGCCAGAAACCCGTTGCAGGCGTTTAGATTTCCAAAAGCGGCGCTCAGGGTTGCCGGCCAGTTGGGGAAAATATGAAGATTCGTCTGATAACTCTGGAGAAACATGTTGGCGAGGGTGCAGGGCACGATGGAATAATCCTCGGTTCCCCCGCCGCCGAACGAAAACATGAAATTGGGAGAAGCATGGTCAATGATCGCAAAATCGAGGTTCGTCAGGATCAGGCCGGGATCAAGTCCGATGGCGGCCGCCGAAGGATAGAACGTGCAGCCATCATTGCCATCATACCATTCCGCCGCCAGATAAACCGTGTTTTTGGCCGCGGCCAATGTGGCCGGATCACTTTCCAACCCAATGTCCCAGCCCGGGAAGATCGTCTGGGTCGAGTTCATGCCGGCGCTGGAACCCCGGGTTTGCCGATCTTGATAAACCGCCACCTCCGGGGTCGGGAAACTGGTGCCCGAGGCGGTGTCGCGAATCACATTCATCCCCGGGGTGACATAATTCGTCCCCAGTGCGCTCAAACTGCTGATGCTCGTGGCTGGCACGATGGGCAGCGGCGACAACTTTGTGACGATGTTGGTCCACAGCGGGCGGCTGCCGGCATCCACGTTCAGTATCTGGCTCATTTCGTTCAGCGCCGGAAATACCAGTTGAATGAACGCCAGACTGGTGGCCGGATTCACGTCGCTGGTGCTGCCGCTTTCGTCCGCCGCGTCGTTGTAATCCCAGTAGGCGACGTTGTTGGACAGGACCAGATAATTGGTCCAGAAATCAGCGATTCCTTTCATGTAAGGATAGACTTCGGCCGCGTAATTGGTGTCCTGCGTGTAACGCCAGCGCATCGCGCAATTCACCGCCGCAAAGATGGCGTCGGATTTTTGCGACCAAAAGGTGTAGCCGTCATCGCTCCAGCCCGGACTGGGGATCAGGTGGGTGTATAAAAAGATGCCCTGAAAGCCCCAATACTTGGCGATGGACTGGCCTCGCGAAATGTGGTCGAGCAACAGTCCGTCGTAATTGTCCGCCAGCTCCGGATGGTTGCACGCCAGGGCGGCCCAGAACGTCGCCTGGTAGTTGTAGTCCAGCGTGTAATCGCCTTCCCAATACATGCCGGTCGAGCTGATGAAGTTGCCCCACAATCCCGGTGGCGGCGAATTGGAGGTGCTGCAGCAGGCCAGCAAATAGAGCGACGCATACCATTCGCTTTGGACGAGCTGATCCGGAATCTGAACGAAGGACTTTGACCAGAAATTGCTCCACCACTGATTATGCTCCTGCAGCAGGCCGAACATGGTGGCGGCATTGGCCCCCTGGGTCTGCTGCTGCGCGGCGGCAAAAAAGGTGTTCGTATTGCGGTCGGTGACGGCGGCCAGGGCGATGGTCGCCTGTCCCCCCGCCGGCACGGTGAAGTTCAAAACACTGCCATTGGTCGTGACGGTGGCGCCGAAGACGCTTTGCACCAACACGCCCTGCGGCGCGCAGCCGTTGAACCATACATTGGTGTTGCCGCTGCCCGGATGAATCGCCGTCTTGTTATAACCCAGCACGTTCGTCGCCGACGGAAACACCGTCGTACCCGCGACCGTTCCGTTGGTATAGACGGTCAGCGCGTTGCCATCGTAAGTCACCGAAGCTTGGATCCATTGATTAAGGGGCAGCGTGCTGCCGCCTGTGGCCGTGTAAACGTTCACCGGGTCGGAGGCATACGTCGGGTCGTAGGGACTGGTGCTCACACTGCCGCTGGTGTTGAGCGTCACACTCAAGGCGCCGCCGGACGTCACCACCAGTTTGAGCCCTCGCATAAACGGATAGCCGCCCGTGCCGTGATTGATCAGCCCGGCAAAAATGCAGTTTTCGTTCCCCGAATTGACCGCCGTCAGATATACCCACGCGGCCACGGTGAACTGCGCCTGTGGCAGCCCCATGACTCCGACGGCGACCTCGGAACTGGAATCGCCGGTCAATACGACTGAACCGCCGTGAGGATCGGATTTGTTCAAGCTGGCCGTGCCCACCAGCGTCGCGGTGCCGAGGTTGGTCGCTGTCCATCGGAGCAAGGCCGGAACGGCACCGGCCGTCTCCAAGGCGTTTAGCTGGGCTGACGACAGTGGTTGGCTGAAAATCTGCAGGTCGGCGATGCGGCCCTGCAGCGGCGCAGAAGATCCGATGTTCAGGTGATTGCCGAGTTCAAGATACACCGCATCCGGCGACACGTTCAGCCAAGTGGCGTTGTTGGAACAGCCCAGCGTGCCGGGATTGCCAGCGGTTCCGTAAGCATCGAGCAGGTGGCTGGATAAGGTCAACGACTGCGAACCGGTGTTGGTCAGTTGAATAAAGGCGGTATTTTGCGACACGGCGGTCCAGGCACACAAACCCAACCCATACCCCCCGGTCGCAAAACTTCCCGTCACCGTGGCCGCGCCGGCATTTTGAACCAGCGAATAGGAACTGCCGCTTAAAACCGGGGCCTGCAACACCAGCGAACCCACCGGCATGATGACCCCGTGTTCCACGCCCCAAAAGTCCGACTTGCCCACACAGAAACTCAAGGAGGTGGAGGGCCCGCCAATCATCAGGCCCAAGTCGCCGTTGCCCACCACCGGCGCGTTGACGACCGTGGGGGATGAAGGGGTTGATACGGAACTGTAACTGCCGTGAACGTTGGCGGCCAGCGCCGGCCCGGTGACACTCACGGCGGGAATCGTCTGGCCGAAAGTGGGGTTGTCCAAAACTGGCAAAACCAAAAAATAACCGCGAACAACGTGTTGGGCTTCCAAGTAATATGGCTCTGAAGCCAGTGAAGAAACTGCGCGGGAATTTTCTCTACGAAAAACAAAGTTCGCAATAAAATCATAGTTCATTTTTCGTTCCAAGCGGCAAAATGAGCCCGAAGTGAGCCCGAAGCTTTCGACAGAAAATAAGCCGGCATTTTAAAAACTATCAACCCATCACATGGTTGTTACCAAGCACGCAAGATTATTATAATTAATAATATTCACTCCAGTTGGGAACTCAATATGACATTCATCATATGGAAGACTGCTTGCCGGACATGACATCCTTAGTGACAAACTTAGTCAGGACGCACCCGGCGGAAAATCATTCTGCCGGGAGTGCTTTTCTGGTGCCCGCGTCTGGCAAGATTTAATTAACGTCTATTTGATATATGAATGCCCGCACCCTCCGGTTGATGCTTACCGCCACACTCGCTTGCGCCGCGCTTCCTCTCTTGGCCGAACCACAACTGACCGGAACCGCCACGGCTCCAACCGAGCCTTTGAGCCTGTGGTATCGTCAGCCGGCCAGAGCCTGGACGGACGCGTTGCCCATCGGCAACGGCCGGCTGGGCGCGATGGTTTTTGGCCATGTCACCAGTGAACGAATCCAGCTTAACGAGGACACGCTTTGGGGCGGCGGGCCTTACGATCCGGTGAATCCTCAGGCCAAAGACGCGCTGCCGCAAGTGCGCCAGATGGTTTTCGACGGCCAATACCGCCAGGCTGGAAATCTTATCAACTCAAGAGTCATCGCCCGCCCGTCCAGCGAGATGCCGTATGAAACCGCTGGCGATTTGATGCTCACGTTTCCCGATTCGGCCTCCGCTGAAAACTACCGCCGCGCCCTTAATCTGGACACCGCCGTCGCCACGACTGAGTACACGGAGAACGGCACGCGATTCACGCGTCAGGTTTTCTCCAGCCCGGCGGATCAGGTGATCGTTGTCCGATTGACGGCGGACAAAAAGGGCGCGATCAACTTTGCCGCTGGTTACCAATTAGCCCAACCGCCGAGAGGCAACAGCCAATCCGGAACTGTCGAAATTGAATCGGGAAACACTTTGGTGGTACGCGGCAACAACTACCCGGCTTCAGGCATCAAAGCCATGCTAAAATACCAGGTTCGCGCCCGCGTGCTGGCGGACGGTGGAACCCTCACCGCCTCGTCCAATTCGGTTTCGGTCGCCAACGCGGATTCCGCCACTATCCTCATCGCCGCCGCGACGAGTTTTAAGAGCTTTCAGGATGTGACCGGGGATCCCGAAAAGATTGTCACCAGCCAGATCAAGACGGCCGAAACCAAGAGTTTTGAAAAGCTGCTCGCCGCGCACACGAAGGAACACCAGCGGCTGTTCCACCGCGTCACCCTTGATCTCGGAAAAACCGACGCGATGCAGCAGCCGACGGACGCGCGGATTCAGAATTTCCACAACGGCGACGACCCGCAGTTCGCCACGCTGTATTTTCAGTTCGGACGTTATCTGCTCATCAGTTCGTCGCGACCCGGCGGCCAGCCGGCCAACCTGCAAGGGTTGTGGAATGACAGCATGAGCCCGCCGTGGCAAAGCAAATACACGATCAACATTAACACTGAAATGAACTATTGGCCGGCCGAAGAATGCAACCTCGGCGAATGCGTGGAGCCGCTCATCGGGATGATCAAAGACCTTTCGGTGACCGGCGCACGCACGGCGCAGGAAATGTATGGCGCGCAGGGCTGGGTCGCCCACCACAACACGGATCTCTGGCGTGCCACCGGACCCATTGATTTCGCGGATTCCGGCATGTGGCCAAGCGGCGGCGCGTGGTTGTGCGACCATTTATGGGATCATTTTGAATATAGCGGCGACAAAAAATATTTGAAAGATGTTTATCCCGTCATGCGCGGCGCGGCGCAATTCTTCCTCGACACGCTTCAGGAAGACCCGACGAACCACTGGCTGGTGACCAATCCGTCCGTTTCGCCGGAGAACGGGCATCCGGGCGGTTCGGGAGTGGCTGCCGGCCCGACGATGGATTTGGAAATATTGCGCGACTTATTTGCGAACACCATCAAGGCGGCCGAAATTCTCGGTGTGGATGCGGATTTTCAGAAAAAGCTCGCCGCGACGCGCGACCGGCTGGCGCCATTGCAGATCGGTTCGCAGGGGCAGCTTCAGGAATGGCTCCAGGATTGGGATTATTCGCCCGGTCAGGATGTTCATCATCGTCATGTGTCGCACCTTTATGGACTTTATCCGAGCTGGCAGATCAACGTTTATGACACGCCTAAGCTCGCGGCGGCGGCGCAGTATTCATTGGAAAAGCGCGGCGATGAGTCCACCGGCTGGGCGACGTCCTGGCGCATCAATCTTTGGGCCCGCCTGCACGACGGCGATCACGCCTATCGGATTCTGGCATTTTTGCTCAGTCCGGGGCGCACCGCTCCTGACATGTTCGACCTGCATCCACCGTTCCAGATTGACGGCAATTTCGGCGGCGCGGCCAGCATCGCGGAAATGCTGCTTCAAAGCCGGCCGTTGGCGGCGGATGGCGCTGCTGAAAAATTTGAAATTGACCTGCTGCCGGCGCTGCCCGGCGTATGGAAGACCGGCAGCTTGAGCGGCTTGCAGGCACGCGGCGGCTTTGAAGTCGGCCTGGCTTGGGCGGACGGAAAACTGACCAGCGCCAAAATCAAATCCACTGGCGGCCGCACGGTGACGGTTCGTTACGGCGACCGCACGACGGAAATCAAATTGAAGTCCGGCGGGACGGTACAATTGAATCCCGAACTTCAACCCGTCGGGAAATAGTCATGGCGCCGTGGCGGCGTAAACCGCAAGCCCGGATGGTTCATCCAAGCGTTTTTTAACAATCATCTTCTATTATCTGTCTATGAACTGGACAATGAGCGCGCGCCGCAAAATTGTAGCTTTCTTGTCGCTTTGGTTTTTTGCATCGGTTGGTTCGGCGATGGCGCTGCCGGCTTCCGATCTTCGCCAAACCGTCAACTTCAACCGGGAGTGGAAGTTTCAGCTCGGCGACGTCGCCGGCGCGGAGGCGGCGGAGTTCGATGCCGCCAAGTGGGAAGACATCGGATTGCCGCACTCGTTTTCAATGCCGTATTTCGCGGCCGACAGATTCTATGTCGGTTACGGCTGGTATCGGAAACATTTCAACGTGCCGAAGGAGTGGTCAGGCAGACGTGTCAATTTGGAATTCGATGGGGTTTTCCAAGTGGCGGATATTTTTGTGAACGGCCGGCGCCTCGGCGAGCATAAAGGCGGCTACACGGGTTTCTCGTTCGACCTCACCGATGCGGTAAAAACCGGCGACAACGTCGTTGCCGTGCGCGTGAACAACGTTTGGGATCCGCAGCTCGCTCCGCGCGCGGGTGAGCACACTTTTTCAGGCGGCATTTACCGCGACGCGCGGCTGGTCGTCACCGCCCCGGTCCATGTCGCGTGGTATGGAACGTTCGTCACCACGCCGCAAGTGTCCAAGGCGTCCGGCACGGTGAACGTGAAAACTGAAGTGGTCAATGACTCCGCCACGGTAAAATCCGTCCTGCTCAAAACCAGCGTGCTCGACACAAAAGGAAAAACCGTTGCGCAAATGGAATCCACGCAATCCATCGCACCGGGCGCCACGAATGTCTTTGATCAAACCTGCGCACCAGTTCCGAATCCGAAACTGTGGTCGCCGGAAAATCCGATTTTATATTCGGTAAAAACCGTCGTGCTTGACGGTCGCAAGCCGGTGGATGACTACACTTCACCGCTCGGTTTCCGCTGGTTCAAATTCACCGCAGATCAAGGATTTTTCCTCAACGGGGAGCATTACTATTTCAAAGGCGCCAACGTGCATCAGGACCATGCCGGCTGGGGCGACGCCGTGGCCGACAGCGGATTTTTTCGTGATGTGAAGCTGATTAAGGACGCCGGATTTGATTTCATCCGCGGTTCACATTATCCACATGCGCCGGCCTTTGCTGCGGCCTGCGACCAGCTTGGCATGTTGTTTTGGTCGGAAAATTGCTTCTGGGGCACCACCGGATTCAGAAGCCCATGGGCGGCCAGCGCCTATCCGACGAATTCGGCGGACGACGCTGGTTTCGAAGCGAGCGTCAAGGCCAGCCTGCGCGACATGATCCGCATTCAGCGCAATCATCCGAGCATCATCGTCTGGAGCATGGACAACGAAGTTTACTTTAGCGACCGGTCCGTGATGCCGAAAGTGCGAAGTTTTTTGCGTGACCTCGTGGCCTATACGCACGAACTCGATCCCACCCGGCCGGCAGGCATCGGCGGCAGCCAGCGCGGCGACATTGACAAACTTGGCGACGTCGCCGGCTACAACGGCGACGGCGCCCGGCTGTTCGTAAACCCGGGCATTCCCAGCGTCGTGACTGAATACAGTTCTACCATTGCGGATCGCCCCGGCAAATATGACCCCGGTTGGGGCGATTTACCCAGCACACCCGGCGCGGACAGGAACATCGTCGGCTCCTGGCGTCTGCCATGGCGCAGCGGTGAGGTGATCTGGTGCGGCTTCGATCACGGCAGCCTCGCCGGCCGGCGGTTCGGCGCCATGGGGCTGGTGGATTATTTCCGTCTACCCAAGCGGGAATGGTTTTGGTATCGCAACGAATATCTGCACTTCCCGCCGCCGGCCTGGCCAAGCAATGGCGTTCCCGCCGCGCTAACCCTAACCGCGGACAAGACTACGCTGAATGCTGTCGATGGCACGGACGATGCGCAGATCATTGTGACCGTGGTGGACAAGAACGGCCGGGCTATCAGCAATTGTCCGCCGGTGACGCTGGCCATTGAATCTGGTCCGGGCGAATTCCCGACCGGCCCGAGCATCACCTTCGCGCCGGACTCGGACATCACCATTCGCGACGGCCAGGCCGCGATGGAATTTCGGTCTTACTATGCCGGCAAAACGGCCATCCGCGCGACCTCGCCCGGATTAAAAGACGCAGTGATTCAAATCACGACGCGCGGCGAACCGAAATTCATCGCGGGCAAAACGCCCGCCGTCAAACCGCGCCCCTATGTGCGTTTCACGGCCAGCGCCAACAACGGTTCGCTGATGACCTTTGGCCTGGCCAATCCGACGCGGGCCAGCAGCGAAGCGACTGGCCACAGCGGACGTTTCGCCAACGACGGCAATGCCGCCAGCTACTGGCAAGCCGACCCTGCGGATACCAGCGCGTGGTGGTGCGTTGATTTGGAACGCATCGTCACCATGAGCAGCGTCAAGCTTGCGTTTCCCTTCGACGGCAACTGGCGTTATCGCGTTGAAATATCAGACGACGGCAACAGTGGTTGGAAGTTGCTTTCCGATCAAACCCAAAGCGCGGCCGGCGCCAGCACGCAAACTCTGTCCGCCGTGGCTGGCACACACGGACGCTTCCTGCGCGTGACGTTTGTTGGAACCCCGGATGTCAGACCCGCCGCCCTCGCGGAGGTCGAGGCGTTCGGAAATTTTTCCGGTCAATGAATCACCCCGGCCCAATCTCCATGCGCATCGAAATCTCAATGCCAAAGGCAGGGAACATTTTTTTCTTTGTGAGGTCGCGGCCGGGGCTGCATAAAACGGAGGCGTGAAATGATGACGGGCAAATGCTTGCTGCTGGGTTTGTGTCTGGCCGGGTCGGCCCTGTCTGCGCAACCAGTCGAACGCGTGGAGCTTGGGCGATTGCCGACCGGCGCAACCGTCTCGTTTGTCCGCGCGGCGGGTGATGCGTGGGGCGTCGAGATCGTGGGCGGAGTGGCCCCGTTCCTTCAGCAGCCAAAACCCGCCCGGCTGGAAGTCTTTCGGAAGGAAGATGACATTCGCCAATTGGCGGCCGGATACCAGACTATCGGGAAGTCCGCCGCGGGAATTGATGCCCGGGTCGAAATCGCCGGCGGCGATAATGTCATCTTTCGCCTCCACGATCATTGGGTGCTGGACGGGGCGGTGTTGTCGGTGAACCGGAACGTGGACGTGGTGGGCAGCGCTCCTGGCGGTTTCTCCTCGTCGATTGTGCTCGCCGTTGACCGTTCGGTGGGTTGGACCAATGTGAATTGCCTGGCGCCGGGCGCGTTATATGGCGACCCGGCCTACGATGGTGCCCGCTCGCCCGGCGGCACGCTAAACTACGCGGCCCGGCGCTTTCTCATGCGCGAGGATATGCTTCCAGCGCCGTTGTTCGCGCTTTCCTTCAGCAACGGAGCCTCGGTGGCCGTTTTGGATCCTTCACCGCGCGGCGATTCGACCATGGAGGAGACGAAGCTGACCCAAGAAGTGATGACGGACGCGCGATATCAGTTCGGCGCGCTTGGGGCGTGGCAGGAGGATGGTGGTCCCGTCGAGTTCGGTTTCTCCTTTCCCGGCTCGGCGAGCCTATATGAGGGCGGCACCAACGCTCCGGCGAACGCACTGACGAATGCACCGGCGAATCCGCGCTGGTTTCGGCGCTATCACCCCATCGCGCAAGGTGTGGCGCACAGCTACCAGATGAGCTTCCGCTTCGGTCAAAATGAGTCGTTCCGGGACGTGACGCGAAACACGTGGCGTTGGGCGTGGAACACTTTAAATCCCGCCGTCACTTACATTGACGTTGAACAAATGCGCCGGGTGCTACTGGACCATTTGGCCGCCCAGGTCGCCACCATTGACGGTCGGACCGCCATTCCGTTCGTACTCAACACCATTTCCAACCGGCTGCAATGGAACTGGACGATGGTGGCCATGGGGTTTGTGGGCAAGAACCTAGAGTGCGCCGACCAACTTTTGCGCGAAGGCGATCGCGACCCGGGAGAGCGCGGCCAAAAAATGAGGCAAACCGGCCTGGCCATTATCTCGTCGATGATCCAAGCCCTCCCAAACGTCCCGCAGCAAGGCACTGGCTACGACCTGGCCACCGGGCAGCCATGGGATCACATCTGGCTGGCGCCGTGGTTGCGGAATTCCACCGAAGACCAGCGTGTGCTGCTGCGCGCCTGGCGCCGCGAGCACGCCCTCGGACGCCCGCACCCGGAATGGTTCAACTGGGTGAAGACGTCCGCGGATTGGCTGTTGTTGCAGCAACGCGACGACGGATCATTCCCGCGGCGCTGGAAAGTTGGCGGTCGCGAGGTTGCGGAGGCGACGGGAACGACGAGTTACGCTCCCGTGCCGTTGCTGGTCATGATGAGCGAAGAAACGGGAGATCCGAAATATCAGCAGGCGGCCATCCGCGCGGCGGAATATGTTTGGGCGAACTGGGGAACCCGCGGCTTGTTCATCGGCGGTGCCAGTGACAATCCGAATATCACCGACAAAGAAGCCGGGATGTTGAGCCTGGAAGCCTTCCTGAGCCTGTATGATTCCACGAAGGAAACGAGATGGTTGGAACGCGCGCAGACAGCGGCGGACTATGCCGAAAGCTGGATCTGGATTTGGAACCTGCCGATGCCGTTGGATGCGGAGGACGTGCAACTTCACTGGAAAAAAGGCGTGCCGACCACCGGCGTCCAGGGCATCACGGCTCAGAACGCCGGCGGCGCGGATGAATACCTGGATTGGGCGGTGGGCTCTTACGCGAAGCTCTACAACCTCACGCAGGACCGGCATTATCTTGACGTCGCGCGTGTGCTGCTGCACGACACAAAATCAATGGTCGCCCTGCCGGGCCGCCAATACGACATGAAAGGCGTTGGGTGGCAACAGGAAGGCTGGGGCATGGGTCCGGGCCGCTCCGGGCGCGGCGTCGGCGGTCACCGGTTCTGGCTGCCGTGGATTACCGCGAACCATCTTTACAGCATCACGGGTCTCGAAGAATACGATCCTTCGCTGTTCAAGCTGCTGTCGGCCAAGCCGGCACCGCCCCCGGCGGCCCCCTTCAGGTGACGGTCGTCGCCGGAGCGCGCGCCCCTGGCGGCGGGTTGGTTCGTGGCCGTTGCGTCGGCGCGCTGGTCACTTGCGTTTGGCGGTTGCTTCCGTGGAGCCAAAATCGCCGACGGCGCGGGTAAATTTGATCTCGTTGTCCGATGAAATCTTGCCCGTGAAGGTGACATTGATGTCATTGTCTTGGATTTTCAACGGCTCGACAAACGACACGGTGTCGCCCGTCACCTTGCCCTCCTTCAAGTCGGACTCGCGCTTTTCGCCGTTAGTGTCCACGCTGGCCTTGCCGGTCACGTTCGTGCCGTCCTGCTTGAGTGTGAAGGTGTATTTCTGCAGGCCGCGCTGCGTGTCGAAGTCCGCTTGCCAGGTGCCGGTGATGCCGGCCGCCGCCTGCGCTTGCGCCGGGGCGGTCGCCGGGCTCCGTTTGGCCACGATGTCTTCATTGGCAAAATCACCGACCGCGCGTTTAAAACTGATTTCGTTGAGGTTGGTGGTGAGTTTGCCGGTGTAGGTGATGCGAACATCGTTGTCTTGGAAATTCATTAATTCGACAAACGTGATTGTGTCCCCGTCCACCTTGCCCTCCTTCAGTTCGGTTTCACGTTTCTGGTCGTTGATCTCCGAGCTGGCTTTCCCGGTCAGGTTCGTGCCGTCCTGTTTGAAGGTGTAGGTGTATTTCTGGTTGCCAATCTGAGAATCAAATTCGCTGGTCCAAGTGCCAGTGACGTCGGCCGCCAGCAATGACAGCGGCAGCGCCGCCAATGTCAGCAGAATGATGGGTGTTTTCATGTTTAATGGGTGGTTGAATTGATGGGTTGTTGAATTTGACCGGCTTTTGACATTTCAGCGGAAAAGCTGCTGCGCGAACAAATACAAATTGTTGTTCCAGGTGACGAAGTCGTGGGCGCCGGGATCCACGTTATAGACGTGCGGGACGTTGTGCGCCTTGAGATAGACGTGCGTGCGCTGGCTGTAGGTGAGCAACCCATCTTTGGCGCCGCCGGAAATCCACAGCAGCTTCAGCATCTTGGTGGCTCTTTCGGGATCCGGAACCAGAGCCTCGGGCATGCGTGTGTTGGGGGCGGAAGAGAATCCCCCCACATACGCGAACGTTTCGAGATGGGTCAGGCCGAAATCAAGCGCCTGCCCACCGCCCATCGAGAGACCGGCGATGGCGCGATGTTCGCGGTCGGCATATACTGAATAGTGCGATTCCATGAACGGAATGATGTCTTTGATGAGGTCGGTCTCGAAGTTCGTCCCCCAACCCGGACCGCTGATCGCGGCGGCGTCGCCACCACCGCCAAAGCCGCCCCGACCAACACCGCCACCACCACCGCCACCGCCAAAGCCGCCACGACCCCCAGACGCGGGCGGAGGATTACCACCAAAAAACGTATAATAGGTTTGGGCCGGCGTTGCGCTAAGGGCGGACTTCTGATCGGCGGTGATCGTTGCGGCGATTTTGGTGACCCCTTTGGTGTAACGGAGCAACGCAATTTGAGTCTGGAGCTTCAGCACCGCCTTCACTTTGGAGCGAACGACGCCGGCGTCGCGATTGGCCAGCACGGCGGTGAGCACATCCTTCTCGGCGGCGGTCAGCTTATTTTGCAAGGGGGTGAACTTGGCCTGGGCGGCCGAGAGGGCATTGGTAAGCTGCGTGGTCTGATTCGCCGTCAAAGTGCCGGCGCCGCCCGCGCCACCCGCGTCGGGGACTGACGCATTTCCATTGGGAAATACGGCGATCATCGGCTCAATCTTCTTGTCGGCAATAAGATTATCCAGAATGGTGTGCGCCGCCCCCTGACCGGTGTTCCACTCAGAAATCTCGTTCCCACCGATGCCGTGGCACAAAAACACCACGGGATACCTCTTGTCTTTGGAATAGCCCGGCGGAGTATAGACCTCCAACCAGCGCTTAAAACCTGGGGCCACCGCCGTGGCCTCATAATAAACCTTCTCAAGCTTGCCGTGTTCAATGTCCGGCCGCACCTTGTTAAAGCCGACAGGTGCCGGAGGGACCGATTGCTTGTCGTCAGGTCCAAGCGTGGGTCCCCCGCCACCACGCCCTCCCCGTCCGCCGCGTGCGCCGAACGCCTCGGGATTGGGCGCCGCTGCATCCGCCGGTGCCGGTTGCGCCGCAACGCTCGTCACTTCGAGCTTGGCAGTGGCTTCTGTTGAGCCAAAATCGCCGACGGCGCGTGTGAATTTGATCTCGTTGTCCGATGAAATTTTGCCAGTGAAGGTGACATTGATGTCATTGTCCTGGATTTTCAGCAGCTCGATAAACGAAAGGGTGTCGCCCATCATCTTGCCCTCCTTCAAATCAGATTCACGCTTTTCACCGTCCGTATCCACGTTCGCCTTGCCGGTCACGTTCGTGCCGTCCTGCTTGAGCGTGAAGGTGTATTTCTGCAGTCCGCGCTGCGTGGCGAAGTCTGCTTTCCAGGTGCCGGTGACATCGGTCGCCAGCAGCGTGAACGGCAGGGCCGCCAAGGCCAGGAGCATCAAGCTTGTTTTCATTGTGGTGGAGGATTCGAATTCTTGGTGACCTTGGCACCGCGCATCAGTCCTGAAACAGCAGCGGCGCAAATTCGTGGAGGCTGCGCCGCCAGCTTTCGAACTCGTGGGCCGTGTCCGGGGACACATAGAAGTGGGCGTTGATGCCGGCCGCTTTGAGCGCTTCGGTGTTCGCCTTGGGATCGCCTCCGAAGCCGCCCAAGCCACCGCGGCCGCCACGACCGCCGGAGCCGCCGCGATTGGCCGTGGCGAGTTCACGGCTTCCCGAACTGATGAACACGAGTTTGACCTTTTTCTTGAAGTCGGCCAGGTTGGTGATTTCGTTGGTGGTAAAGCTCCCGCCGCTGAACAGGCCGATGTGGGAAAACACGTCGAGATGCTTCAGGGTGATGGTGTGGGTCTCCATTCCGCCCATGGAAAGGCCGGCCATGCCGCGGTGCGCCTGATCCGCGCGGGTGCGGAAGTTGGCGTCAATATACGGGATGAGTTCGTGGATGAGAACGGTCTCGAAGGCCGCGTTGCTGCCAAAGCCGGCCATTCCGCCGCGCGCCGAATTCGTTCCGCCGCCGGGAGCGCCGCCGGCCCCGAAGCCGCCCGGAAAACCGCGCATCTGATTTGTCCCGCCGTTGGGGAAACCGCCCGCCGGCGCCCCAAAACCGCGTCCGCCCCCGCGACCGCCCGGTCCTTGGCCTTCGTTGGTCAAGCCGTAGGTCATCACAATGATGCAGGGTTTGGTTTTGCCCTCCGCCAACAAGTTGTCCATGATCAGATTGGCGCGGCCCTGATTCCACCAGGCATGTTCATCTTCACCCCAGCCGTGCTGGAGATACAGCACCGGATAACGCTTCGATGTGTGTTTCTCGTAGTCCGGCGGAGTATACACGTAGGCGGGTCGGGCGGTGATCGTATTGGTAAGTTTCGAGGGGAAGAGAACTTGCTGAACACGACCGTGCGGTACGTCCTTCAACGCGTAGAAGTCCTCGTCATGAGCGGGAATTTCGATGCCGCTTTCCCAGCGGGTGGAACCGTAGAAGTTCAAGGTGCCGGGATCATTGAAGGTTCCGCCATCAACCGAAAGGTGGTAGTAGTGGAAGCCTTCATCCATCGGTCCGGCGGTGGTGCCGGTCCAGAAGCCGTCATCGGCTTTTGTGAGGGTGGTGCCCCCGCTTCCGCCCAAGCCCAGACTCACGGTGACGCTTTGGGCCTTGGGCGCCTCGATGCGGAAGCGCGCGTAGTGTTGCGAGTTGACCTGCGGATACTGCTGGCCGGGCTGGTTCAGGCTCGAGGGCTTGAAATCCTCCACCACCGGCGGGTTGGTTTGCGCCAGGGCCGGAAGACCGGCCAGGAGCGCGAGGGCTATGGCTGTATTTTTCATGTTACTTTGTTCTTTGTATATTGGTCTTTTGGTACCGTCCGTCTTTGAATAAAAGCTGGGCGAACTGATACAAACTGCGCCGCCAGGTCTGCCACTCGTGGGCCGTGCCCGGCGATTCATAATAGCAGGCATTGACCCCGTCTTCCTTGAGGGCCGCGGCGGCAGCCTTGGCGCCGGGGGCGCCGGGCTCAAGACTGCCAAAGCTGAAGAACACAACCTTTTGATTCCGCTTGAACGACGTCAGGTTGGTGATTTCCGTCGTCGAGATGCTCCCGCCGCTGAAGATGCCGATGTGGGAAAATTTGTCGAGGTTGGCCATGGTGACGCCATGAGTCTGCATGCCTCCCATGGAGAGACCCGCCATGGCTCGGTGGGGCTGGTCCGGGAGGGTGCGGAAGTTGCTGTCGATCCAAGGGATCAAATCTTTGACCATCAACCGGCCATAGGCGCCGCCGCCCGGGCCGCCCATCATGCCGCCAAATCCGCCGCGACCACCGCGGCCCGGGGCGGCGTTTGTACCGCCCGGAAATCCGCCTCCGCGGGGCGGTCCCCCCATGCCGGGACCGCCGGCAGGTCCGACGGCGCTGGTTTCCATGACAATAATAAAAGGTCTGGCTTTGCCTTCGGCAATCAAATTGTCAAGGATGAGATTGGCGTGGCCCATTTCCGTCCAAACGCGCTGGTCTTCGCCCCCGCCATGCTGCAGATAGAGCACCGGGTAGCGGGTGCTGGTGTTGGCTTCATATCCCGGCGGGGTGTAGACGAAGATGTGACGCCAGCCGTTGGTGGTCGCTTTGGCATAGTAGTTCTTTTGCACCACGTTGCCGTGCGGCACATCTTTCAGGGCATAGAAATCGCCGTCGGGGTCGGGAATTTCAAAGCCATTGCACATATGGCTGTAGCCGATGTAGGTTTCAGTGCCGGGATCCAACACGACTGCGCCATCTACAATCATCCAGTAATTATGATAGCCGGGGGCCATCGGTTCGCTGGTGTAGGTCCAGACGCCGTCGTCGCCTTTGATCATGTCATGGGCAACACTGACGATGGCGACGCGCACCTTCTGCGCGTTGGTGGCGACGAAACGGAAGGTGACCCGGTTGTCGGCCTCAATCCGCGGGTATTGGATTCCCGGGAAATTGAGCGGTGAAGGATGAGCGCCGGAGGCGGGCGCATTGGATTGAGCCCCGGCCGACAGGCCGGACAGGCTGAGCAAAAAGGCCAGAGCCAAGGGAGCGGTTTTCATGTTTTCTTCTTAACAGTTGCGGGTTTGAATTGCAAGTCTGGAATGCTGTTTGGGGTTTTGTCCTTGAACAACATGGGTGCGAATTCATGCACGCTGCGCCGCCACAGCGGGCGCATTGGTCTGCGCCCTGGCCGGAAGACCGGCCAGGGCGAGAAACACAGCAACTCTAAGAACGGAGGTTTTCATGTCGTCTTCCCGTTAGTCGAGGTTCCATGTTGCGCGGCTTGATTGCGGTCCCGGGTTTTAGTTCTGGAACAACAACGGGGCGAATTGATACAGGCTGCGCCGCCATGACTGCCATTCGTGAGCCGTCAGCGGCGAGACGTAGAAATGGGCGTTGATGCCGGCCGCTTTGAGCGCTTCAGTGCTCGCCTTGGGATCCCCGCCGAAGCCTCCACGGCCGCCGCCTCTGCGATTCGCAGGGTCGAGTTCGCGGCTTCCATAGCTGACGAACACGAGTTTGACCTTTTTCTTGAAGGCCGCCAGGTTGGTGATTTCGTTGGTGGTAATGCTTCCGCCACTGAACAGGCCAATGTGGGAAAAGGTGTCGAGGTGGGCCAGGGCTATCGTGTGCGTCTGCATCCCGCCCATCGAAAGCCCGGCCATTGCGCGGTGTTGCTGGTCTGGAATCGTGCGGTAGTTGGCATCAATGTAGGGAATCACGTCATTAATGAGAACGTGCTCGAAGCCACTGAAGTCAAAACCGCCGGGCCCGCCAAAACCTCCCCGACCGCGGGCAGGAATGCCGTTGGTCCCGCTGGCGGCGGCCGTAACCGCATTCGTTGCGCCAGTCGGAGGTCCGCCGCGCCGCGGGCCGCCACTGCCGATGCCGCCGCCATTTTCCATGACAACAATGAACGGTAGTGCTTTGCCTTCGGCGATGAGGTTGTCCAGAATCAGGTTGGCATGGCCTTGATTGCCCCAGCCGGCTTCATTTTCCCCGGCGCCATGTTGCAGGTAAAGCACCGGGAAACGTTTTCTGGGATTTTTGTCGTAACTCGGCGGAGTATAGACGAAGCAATGGCGGATTGAATTGCTGCTGTTGGCGAAATAACGAACTTCCCGCAACTGGCCATGAGGCACGTTCTTGAGCGCGTAGAAATCTTGGTCTTTGGCGGGAATTTCGATGCCGCTGCCCCAGCGGCTGGAACCGTAGAAATACAGGCTGTTGGGGTCGGGAACCTGTGCGCCATCAACCACGATCTGGTAGTAGTGAAAACCTTCGTCTTGTGGCTTCGAGTCGCCGATCCACGCACCGCCATCGCTTTTGATCAGGGGATATTTAACGCCGCCCAGATCGAGTTGGACGCTTTGAGCCTGCGGCGCCACGATGCGTTCGCGCACAATGCCTTCAGAATTGACCTGGGGATATTGTTTGCCTTCCTGGTTGGAAGCTGCCGGCTTGAAATCTTCCACCGGCTGATTTGTCTGTGCCATGGCGGGAAAACCGGCCAAGAGGGCAAGCGCTAGGACTGTGTTTTTCATGTTATTTTGTCTTTTTTGATTTTTGATCCAATGCGGCCGGCGATTTATTGAATAAAAGCGGGGCAAATTGTTGGAGGCTCCGGCGCCAGGTTTGCCATTCGTGCGCGGTCCCCGGCGATTCATAATACACATGCTGGATCCCCGCTTTCTCCAGCGCTTGATGGAGCGTCCGGCTCCCTCCTGCCCCCAAATCCCCGTCGTTCCCGCAACTGATGAAGAGCACCTTGACTTGTTTGGCGAAGGCCGCCGGATCTCCGAACAGTCCGTTGAACCCGCCGGGGACCGCCGGATAGCCAAACGGAGCGCTGAACGACCCGATGTAGGCAAAGTGGTCGAGATGCGCTTGTGTTATTCCCCAGGTTTGCGTGCCGCCCAAGGAAAGTCCGGCCATCGCCCGGTGGTCGCGGTCCGGAATCGTGCGATAGGTGGCGTCAATCATCGGGATGATGTCCGAGATGAGAATGGGATCGAACTCACTCCCCAGACCGCCCGGGCCGCCTCCCATGCCCCCGCGCCGTCCGCCCGGATTGCCTCCCGCTCCGGAGGCGTTGTTCGTGCCCGGACCGGCTGCACTGGCGCCCGGCGAAGCGGTTTGAACCGGCGGCGCGCCGCGTCGGCCGCCGCCACCGCGTCCGCCTCCGCCCATGCCCGCCGCAATGCCGCCATCGTCCATGACGATGATCATCGGCCGGGCCTGGCCGGCGGCGATCAGGTTGTCAAGGATGAAATTCGCGCGTCCCTGGGTGGACCAGCCGCGCACGTCCTCCCCCATGCCGTGCTGGAGGTAGAGCACCGGATACCGGGAGCTGCGCTGGGTGTCGTAGTCTGGCGGCGTATAGACGTAGGCGTGGCGCGTCGCGCCCGTCGTCTTGGAAAAATACCAGCGCGCGCGGACTTCACCGTGCGGCACGTTTTTCGGCTCGTAGAAATCTTCGCCTTTCGACGGCACTTCGAGGCCGCTGGACATTTTGCCCGTGCCAAAATAACTTTCGCTCGCCGGGTCCGCCACGCTCACGCCGTCAATGATCAGCGAGTAGTAATGAAATCCCGGCGCCAGCGGCGGGGTCGTGATCGTCCAGACCCCGTCGCCGCCTCTGACGACTTGGAGCGGCCGGCCGAGGCTGACCGAGACGTTGGTGGCGCCCGGCGCGTTGACGCGAAACATCGCCCGCAGTTCGGAGTTGATCCGGGGATATTGCTGTCCCGGCACGTTGGACGAGGCCGGTTTGAAATCGTCCAACGCCGCCGATGCGGCCGGTTGCGCCATGCAAAACTGCCGGGTGAGGCCGAGGCTTAATGCCAAAATGGCGAGTTTGATTTTCATAATTGCAAATATTTTTCCAATGTTAATTTTGAATGCGTTCGTCCTTACGGCGCATCGGTTCGAAAGGGAACGGCCGGAAGTCCGGCGCCGTTGAAAAGCGTTGCTGCGGGATTCGATTGCCACGCGTAGCGGGCGGCTTTGGGACGGGGCACATTGCTGGAGGATACGATCACTGAATCCCCGTCAATTTTGGCATAGGCCCAATACCATTGGCCATCCTCGCCGGTCACGGAGAATTCCCCCGGCTTGTCCCCTTTGACCACGAGGCCGCCCTCCGTATGTTTGAATTGCAATCTCAAGGCCCCGGGCAGATCTTCCAGGTGGTCGAAGGTGGGGCCGGAACTGACCACCTCGCGGCCGTAGTAATTCGCCAATGCGCACAGGGCAAGACGTTCCCCGACTGGTTTTTTATCCACGGGATGAATGTTGTTGGCCTCGCCCAGGTCAATCGCCACGGCCAACCCGGAGTTCGTCACGGTGCGTGCGGTCAAGGCCTGCGCCTCGCGCAATTCCGCCCACGCATCGTCGCCGGGAACTTCCTTGTGGGCCATGAAACCGGGCAAGCTGACGATGTAAAATGGAAAATCACCCTGGCCAAACGCCTTCCGCCAGTCGGCGATCATGGCCGGCAGCAGAGTCCGGTATTGGGCGGCACGTTCCGTGTTGGCCTCGCCTTGATACCAAATCGCGCCGCTGATGGCGAACGGGGCGACCGGGGCGATCATGCCGTTGTATAACACCGCCGGCATCGTGGGCCAGTTTTCAAAACCGTAGGGCAAGGGATGCGGCGGGCGGGCGTCCACGCTCAATCTCCCCTTCCATTCGCCGGCCAGCGGGATTTCGGCCTGGTTGCCGAGGACCAGTTTCAAGTCCCCGGCCTTTGACATGAAGCCGCCGTCGGCCTTGCTCTTGAACACCCGGACGACGATGGTGTTTGTGCCGGGCTGAAGCACCCCTTCACCGGCGGGGTAAACGCGCGGGTTCTCCACCCACGCGCTGGCTCCAACCCAATGGCCGTTGATGTAAGTGGTGTCCATCCGCTCGACCATGCCCAAGTGGATGCTCGCCGCGCCCGTTGGCAGCGGGTCCGGCAGCACCACCGTCTTCCGGAAATAGCACACGGCGGGTGTGGTGGGGACCCCGAGTTCGGAAAAACCGCCCGGGAGGGAAACCGCTTTCCAGTCGTGATCATCAAGATCCGGGCGGAACCAGGCATTGTCCTTCTGGCCGGCGTCGTATTCGTCATACCAATGCGAAATGTAATTGCCATATTGCGTTCCGCCCTGCGCCCGCAGCCGTTCCACGATCGCGAGCGGGGTGTCGAAGTCGTGCAGCAGGCGCAACGCGCCTGCGCTCGTCCAAGATTCCGCCGTGGTGCCACCCCAGCAATCTTTGATGAGCCCAATCGGGATGTTGGTTTCGCTCTGAACTTTTCGCGCAAAGAAGTAGGCGACGGCGGAAACGCCGCCGTCTTCGGTGGCGGTCTGCGGCGTGCAGACTTTCCACGCGCCGGCCACCATGTCCGCCGGTGCGTAGGCCGCCTGGGATTTGACCGTGAACAGCCGGAGCTCGGGGTGGTCCGCGGCTTTGACTTCCGCGTCGCCATTCCGGGCGTTTTTCAGAGGAAATTCCATGTTCGACTGGCCGCCGCAAAGCCACACATCCCCCGCGAGAATGTTGGTGAATACGACGGTCTGCGGTCCGGTGATGCGCAAGGTCAGTGGATTGCCGGGGGTGACCGGTGGCATTTGAACCTGCCATCGCCCGTTCGCCTCGACCACGCCGGCGGCCGTTTGGCCGGCCATTTCGACGTGGACGGTTTCCCCGGGTTTGCCCCAGCCCCAGATGCAGTTCGTTTTGCCGCGTTGCAGAATCATGTTGCTGCCAAACATCGGACTCACCAACGGCATCGGCGAACCGGCGGCACCCGCGATCAGACCGGAACTGGCGACAAAAAGCATGACGAGCAGCGCCCGGTAATTGCGACCACGGCCAGGTTTTGAACCGCGGAAAGGGAGGCGCCCTTTATCCGGCGAAATGATGTCGTTCGGAATGGTCATGGAATCACCCCATTAAACAGTCTGGATGCGTCATCGTCAAATGCCAAAATCGCATGACGGCCAAACTGAATGAAGCGTTTCATTTGGATTGCGG